>Ga0213863_10000877_pt1 | contig 22419 bp, 23 predicted proteins | sample PICome_8_FD_160128 | JGI IMG/M metagenome (GOLD analysis project Ga0213863, IMG submission 160128) | Coastal seawater microbial communities near Pivers Island, North Carolina, United States - PICO497 | ecosystem: Environmental > Aquatic > Marine > Coastal | place: USA: North Carolina... | reverse complement strand
CGTTTGCTCATTGTCGGGGGCGGTTACATTGCGACTGAATTTGCCGGTATTTTCAATGGCCTTGGAGCAAATGTTTTACAAGCCTACCGTGGAGACTTGTTCATGCGAGGCTTCGATGACGATGTACGCCAATTCTTAGCGCAAGAAGTTCGGAAAACCGGCGTCGATCTGCGCTTCAATACCAACCCAAAATCCATAGAGCGGGGTTCAGGCGGTTACAGCGTAATTTTTGAGGACAACACCGTGACCGAGGTTGACGCGATCCTATGTGCGACCGGTAGACGCCCCAATATTGCGGACCTCAATCTCGAATGCACTGCCGTTGCGTTAAATGAGGATGGCTTCATCGACGTAAATGATAAACTTCAAACTGCTGAAGCATCGGTCTACGCACTTGGTGACTTAATTGGTGGTGAACAACTCACTCCGGTTGCACTGGCCGAGGGCATGGCATTTGCTCACCGAGAATTTGGAGCTGGCGGCAAAACCGTTGACTACGACTTTATTCCAACAGCTGTCTTTAGCCAGCCCAATGTCGGTACGGTAGGCTATACCGAGACGGAAGCAAGACAAGCCTTTGGCCGTCTAGATATCTATCGCTCTGAGTACAAACCCATGAAACATACCCTCAGCGGTAGAGATGAACGGTCAATGATGAAGCTCATCGTTGATCAGGCTAGTCAACGCGTATTGGGTGTGCACATGGTGGGACCGGATGCTGGGGAGATTCTTCAGGGCATGGCAATAGCCCTGCGTATGGGGGCCACCAAATTGGACTTTGATCAGACGATCGGCATCCATCCTACCGCGGCTGAAGAATTAGTGACGCTACGCGAAGTAGAAAGCGACTAACCCATGGAACTCTGGCACTACGGCGCTTTAATTGCAGCAGGTATTGTAGGGGGGGCTATTAATGTTATGGCGGGGGGCGGTTCTGTGATTACTGTCCCTGTGATGGTATTTTTAGGTGTCCCCGGCCCTATCGCCAACGGTACAAACCGAATCGCAATTCTCGCGCAAAATGTTACCGCTGTAGGTACATTTATGCGGGGCGGCCAAACTAATTTTCGTCTCAGTATCACCCTCGCGCTGTGCGCGCTGCCCGGTGCTTTGCTCGGTGCCTGGACCGGAGTGCAACTTTCTGGCGCCCAATTCAACATGGCCTTGGCCCTAGTAATGCTGGGAACACTCGCTTTGATGTATCGGGGGAGCGCGGCAAGCCATACCGGGGGTGAGCAGCCTAAAAACATGCTGTGGGGTCATCTGCTTATGGTCCTCGCAGGCTTTTGGGGGGGCTTTATCCAGATCGGGGTGGGCTTCATTTTGATGCCGATTTTAAATCGTGTCATGGGCCTCGACCTGGTGAGCACCAATGCTCACAAGTGCTTCATTGTTGCCGTCTATACCTTGGGGGCATTGGCGGTGTTTAGTGTCCAAAGCGACATTTTATGGCTGACCGGCGCAGTGCTGGCTATTGGCAGCTCACTGGGAGGCTATCTGGGTGCCACCCTTACCTTGCGAAACGGGGAGGGTTTAATACGCCGGGTACTTGCCCTCGCCATAATAGGAATGGTGATAAAGCTGTTATTCTTTTCCTAGGAACACTCCACCACGGTATTTTACCTCTGGGAGGGTGCTATTAACTGTATGAAAGATTCGCGCATCAAGGAAGAAACCATGATTGTTAGATCCGTAAAATTCTGGCTCTTGTGCACCGGCCTGTTAGCGTCATTGACTCTTGGTGGGTGCTCTGGCGTTCAGGTAGATACAACACCCAATGATCGCTTTGAGGCTGGCAACTACGTTACGTATAACTGGCAGGCAGCTGCCCTGGACGCCTCTGGAATTTCCTCAGACCCACTCTACGCTTTGGACCCCACCCTGCGAGCTTCTGTTGATCAAAAATTAGCGAGTAAGGGATACCAACGCGTAGACGCTGATGGAGATTTTCAGATCATTTACCAGTTCAAGGCTTCAATCAGTGAGGGCGCCCTGAGCATGGCCGCGACCGACGCAAACAACCAAGATATTCCGGTCTCCAGTCAAGATCTTGTTATCAATCGCCGTGCAGATCAGGCGCTGATCGATAACGCTTACGCACTATCTGGGCCTAGAGAGGTGACCAGTATCCTCCTAACATTTACCGACGGAAGCACCCAAAATCCGATCTGGGCCGCGGGTATGAGTAAAGTCGTTGACCACGCCAATTTCGATGCAAAGCGTATGTCATCGAGTGTTGATAAGGCCGTAAACCGGGCCTTGGGGCGTCTGCCCAAGGCGAATTAACGCGAGCTGTAGGCCTCAGGATTAGCGCACCAAGGTAAAGGCTTACCCTCTAGACCTGCGACGAGGTTCACATAAGCGCGCTCGATCATGGCCTGACGGGTAGCCGCCGTGGCGCTACCGAGATGTGGCATCAGGACAACGTTATCCAAGACCAAAAGTGGACTACTTTTGGCGATGGGTTCCTGAGCATAGACATCGAGTCCCGCCCTAATTCTACCGCTGGATAGGGCGGCAATAAGGGCTGACTCATCAATCACCGAGCCGCGAGCAGTATTAATAATCACGGCACCGGGTTTCATCATCGCGAGACGATCTGCACTCACAAGATGATGTGTCTCTGGCGTAGCCGCCGTGTGCACTGAAATGATATCGGCTTCAGCGAAAAGGTCATCGAGAGCGATATTACGCACACCCGATACCTCACGTTCGGTCCGATTCCATCCGATGACATTGGCTCCAAATGCCCTAACACGCTTAGCGACCGCAAGACCCGTCGGTCCTAGCCCGACAATGCCCACCGTAGCACGACTTAAATCACTGCCTAGAAAAAAGTCGGTACTCCAATCAGAGGACCACTGGCCCTCGCGAACGAAACGATCGGCCTCCACAATCCGGCGCGTTGTCGCCAACATCAGCGCCAGGGCCAAATCGGCAGTGCTGTCGACTAAAACCTCAGGGGTATGACCAACCGGAAGGCCAGCTGCTGTTGCAGCCTCCATATCGATGTGATCAACGCCGACTGAAATGCTGGATATAGTGGTCAACTGCGGATTTGATCTAATGAGATCGGCGGTAATGGCAGTCCCCAGCGAACACAAGATAGCGTCAGTGGTTTTAGCCAGCTCCGCAATTTGTAATTGGGGCATAGGGCCATCATCCCAAACCTGAATATCAAACTTTGTTTTCAGTGGGCCCAAAACAGCGGCTGGCAGGGGCAAGGTAATAAGAACACGGGACTTCATGACAGGGCGATCGCCAAGAGAAAATTGAAATAACCATAGCAGCAAACCTCTTGTAATCAAGGCGTTTTATGTCTGAATGCTCAGGCCATACGGCGCAAAAATTGCTGCTATCTTCTGTTAAGAGCCGCGCACATTCACGGGCTTGATGGCTGCAGACCACCGTGACCAGCATAACGAGCTGCCCCGGTTCGTGACCATAACAACACCAGAAATACGGGTAGCGCTATAACAAACCAAGACAATGGGTAGTCACTAACAGCCAATACCAAGCCGGTAACAAGCGGGCCGATAACGCGTCCGACCGAGGCGGCCAATGCCGTTACTCCCATCATTCGTCCCCGCTCGTGGGTGTCAACGATACTGCTAGCCACCGTATTTAAAACCGGTAAACAGCAGGTAGCCCCAGCGAATGCCATGAAGATGACAAGCCCCCTGGCAAGCTCAGTCTCGACTAATATTGCAGCGATCAGACTGGCTGCAAAAATAGCGGCACCAGCGCTCAGCACATTGATCAATCCGAAGGTTCGTGTCATCCAGTCCATCATGGCACCTTGAACGACGATCATGGCAACACCAACAAGCCCAAACAAAATTCCAACCTCTCTGGGTCCCCAGCCTAGATAAGCAGCTAACCATAGTGGGCTTAAATATATGGCTGCGCTTACCGCTCCGGTGTGCAACGTATATTGTACTGTCAGTAATAGGGCATGCCGGCGCCGAATAAAAGCCACCATACTTTCGGAACCAGAAACTTTTCGCACCTTTTTAGTCTGCTCGGCACTAGGGCGATCAGCCGGTAGCAGCCATCCGACCCAGACCACCGAAACCAAAGACATGGCTGCGGCAAACAAACCCGGCCACAAAAATGTTCCGTTAGGGCCCGCCAACACACCACCAATCACCGGCCCAAGAATAAGCCCCAGCCCAAAAGCGGTACCCACAAGACCCATGGCCTTAGCGCGCCTATGTGGGGCACTCACATCGGCCATCAATGCCGAGGCCACAGGCAGGCTACCGGCCATAACCCCGCCAACCGCGCGTGCCGCATAGAGCATCCACAGTTGGCTCGCAGCGCCGATCATGCCGTAAGACAGGGCACCGCCAAACAAACACAGCATCAAGACCTGTTTTCGACCAATACGATCCGAGAGACTTCCCCAAAATGGACCCGCGATGCCAGCACAAAGACTGTAAATGGCAATAACTAACGCAACGTCCATCTCATCACCGCCCAAGGCAGGCGACATGAAAGGGAGGATGGGAATCAGGATACCAAAGCCAATAAGGTCAACGACTATAACGCTAAACACCAACCATTCTGGAGGAAAGCGCCAGTTTGGTGGGCTCACGACTCAGTCCATCGATGTATCTCTGGGATATCGATGGCAAACAAGTCAAGCACCCGAGCAACACTCTGAGTAACCAGAGCATCAACCGATTCAGGGCGGGTGTAAAAAGCAGGTACGGGGGGCGCGATAATAGCTCCCATCTCCGTTGCCGCAACCATATTGCGTAAATGTCCAAGATGCAGGGGCGTTTCTCGCACCATTAAGACTAGGGGTCTGCGCTCCTTCAAGGCCACATCAGCCGATCGGGTCAACAACGTAGAAGTGACCCCCGAAACAATTTCACCCAGGGTGCGAATCGAACAGGGGGCAATGAGCATACCCATATTACGGAACGATCCACTAGCAATAGAGGCACCCACATTTTTTATAGGATGCCAGTGGTCAGCCAGGGCTCGAAGATCGGTCAGCGGCATGTCGAGTTCATGGTGGACCGTAAGCTCCGCCGAACGCGACATGACCAAATGGGTTTCGATAGGTAGCGGGGCCAGAAGCTCTAGAGCTCTGACGCCAAATTGAACCCCCGAGGCCCCGCTGATTCCAATGATTAGTCGATTCACCTTGGCATTGTAACGCCTCAGAACTCCATTCGGACACCCAAGTTAAATGAACGTCCAGGTTCTGGTGCATACTCCCTAAGCACCGAGGTACTCAGACGAATTTCCTCATCACGAATATTACGCACGGCTGCTGACAAGGTAATAAATGAATCTCTGAAATCGAACTGCCACTCCCCTCCAATATCCCAGCGAGTCCAACTGTCAGTCGCCTCTTCGTTGGCTCCTGCCCGATCCTGCTTATCAGCCCCGGTAAGTCGCGTGAAGTATCTTGAGGTTGATTGCTCCCAAACCAGACCTACTGCGCCCGAAAGTGGGGGTAATCGCGGTACATCACTACCGTCGGCAAGCTCTCCTCGAGTCATATCCATTTCAACTTCAAGGGTAACGCGCCCTCGATCGGCCTCCAAAACCTCCCACTGGCCGTCAAGCTCAAGGCCCATAAATTCAGCAGCTCCTTGCTCATAAGCTCGAACGGGAGTTTCAGTCACCTCCATGCCTGTACTAGCTAGATTGATGAAGTTATCAAAATCATTGAAATAGGCACCGATGCGCAACGAATGTGTGTCGGCATGAAGCGATAGACCAACATCAATATTGAGGCTTTCTTCTGTGTCAAGATTGACGTCGCCAAGCTCAATAGCCGCTGTTGCAGCATGGGTTATCCAAGTCGAAGGTCCGGAATTTCCATAGTTGGAGTACAGCTCTTCAACGCTGGGGGCGCGCTCTGATCGCGTCAGAGTAGCCGATAGGTGCCAGGCCTCAGTGAACTCGTAGAGCGCTCCAAAAGAGGCCGAAAACGTATCAAACTTCCTAGTCGGTGCCATACCGTCTTGAGGCTTTAGCTCATCACGATCAAAACGTAAGCCACCTTCAAGTTGCCATGAGCCACTGTGCCAGTCTTCTAAAAGGAACAGTCCTGATCGAGAAATATCAGTGGGGCGGACAAACGCTTCTTCACCCACAGCACTGAATTCAGTATCACTAACCTGAAGCCCTAAAACGCCATGTAAGTCGCCGATTGGGCTATGCACTACCTCTAGCCTTCCTTCAATGGAATCGCTGGCATAAACGGTACCGACTTCGACACCTTCAAACTCGGTGTGCTCGTACTCGATCAGTGAGACAACACCGGAGAGGCGAGCAATACCTGCCATAGGCTCGTTAAGCTGCAGCCGCATGTCATATCGCGTCTGCTCCATGTCGAGACGAATGTTGACTTCTTCTTCACCACCATGTCCGTCGTCGTGCTCCTCGTGATCTTCATCATGATCATCGTCGTGATCTTCATCATGATCATCGTCGTGATCTTCGTCATGATCATCGTCGTGATCTTCATCATGGTCATCGTCGTGATCTTCACCATGATCATCGTCGTGATCTTCATCATGTCCATGATGACCATGACTGCCTTCAGGAAGCCCATACTTGTTTTTCTGGCGATTTACCGCCAAACCAAAAAATCCGCCATCGAAATGAAATGCAAGTCCCAGGGTACCTGCCGTCGCCTGAGTATCTGTATTGGGAAGAAAGTCGGCGCCATCGGTACCCGCGCCTGTAGACACTTCCAGGTTTTCAGCGTCTCTAAATAACGCATCGGCATGCAGAGCAACGGGACCCAAAGCTGTGTCAACCCGAAAGGTTCCGGCACTGCCACCATTTGCTCCCGTATAACGGTAGTCGACTCCCCAACGGGTTTCCTCAGGTAAAGTCGTTGGAATGCGGTTATCTATGACGTTTACAACGCCCCCAATAGCACCGCCGCCATATAATAGAGTGGCGGGACCACGCAAAACCTCAATAGTCTCAGCAAGCAACGATTCCACAGCAACAACATGATCGGCGCTGAGTGAAGAGGCATCGGCACTACGGGTGCCATTTTGAAGTGTTGTTACACGAGGTCCAGAAAGGCCTCGAATGACCGGCTGCCCAACACCAGGACCAAAGCTCGCGTTGTGTACACCGGGAAGTCTGTCTAGTGTCTCACCAAGAGTCGCCGCGGCTTCCCGTGCGAGTTCATCACCCGTAAGCACGGTTACTGGAAGGCTGGTTTCTGTTGCCGTCTGGTGAATCGGCAACGTGACTAATACGTGCTCTAAAGACTGCTCGTCATCTTCGGCAAGGGTACCGAAGGTCATAAAGGCAAGACAAAGTGCCGCCCAATTGCGTTGAAAGATCATGGTTCTCTCCAAAAATAATAGTACTAAGAGGCCACCGCAATGGCCTCGACGCATGTCATTTCAGAGAATGTTGGGGGGATCTCGGTTGCCAGAGCCGTACTTAGGGCCAGCCTCATAAATCGGAGTGCTGAAGTGGCATTGGGGAGAATCGCAAGCGTAAAGCTCATACGGCTGCGGTGTGTTGTAAACAGGGGCATCATGAGCGTGAAGACAAATCTCACAGTGCTGCGTATCGTCGACTCCGTGCCAGTGATCAGCTGCGATCACCTGCAGAGACAGCAACGACACCAGACCGGTAACTAATAGCCATCGAACAGGGCCCTTCAAGGACCTGTTGGCGATACGCATTAACTTACCCGATGTCACTGTTTTAGGGGTTCCTTAGATTTCTCGAGCATGGCCATCATCTTTTGATGGACCATGTTGATCGCTTTGAGGGGCCGCACCATAACCTTAAAGTCGACAATGAGTCCATCGCGAATAGTAATCATATCAACACCGTTGACCTTGATACCATCCATGACGCATTCAAATTCAAAAACCCCCTGATCGCCCTGAACCACGGTGCGCGTGTAATGGAAACCGTCGTGGAAGACCTCACCCGCCGCCGATAGGTAGGCATGGGATATGGGCCTACCGACTTGAGGGGTGTGCACAACGGGCGACCAAAAAACGCAGTCGGGATCGAGGAGTTCCCACAAACCTTCGTGGCTTCCTACCTCCATCATTCTTATCCAGCGATCAAACGCGGTTGTCATAGTATTCTCCGAGCAGTGATTTTATCATCTTCAAAAAGAAAAAAAACAACCGCTAGCCTTGTGACGATCAATACGGGATGATGAGAACTATGATGCAGTTAAGTCAATACATCCCCGCTGTAATGACATTGCTCGTGGGCAGTATCAGCCTCTTGGTCATCAGTCGTCTTTCCCAGCGAGCCACAGAAACCGATGGACGCTCACTGATCTTTCAGCTGATCTTTTGGGGCTCAGGCTTAGCCATTGTTGTCGCTTTAGTCGTAGCACTGCCACTTGAAGCCGACGTCCGTGGCCAAATATTGAGCTTAATCGGTGTGGTTCTCACCGCCATTATCGCACTATCTTCAACGACTTTTGTCTCCAATGCGATGGCCGGCATCATGCTCCAGGCCACCCGACCTTTTAAGCCCGGTGACTTCATTTTTGTCAATGGTGTCTTTGGCCGCGTCACGCGACGTTCTCTGGTTAGTACCCGTATCCAAACGGAAACCCGCGACTTCACTAATCTTCCCAATCTTTTACTCATCACCCAACCGGTTACGGTCCAGCATCGCGAGGGCACCATCATTCAGGCCGATATTTCCTTGGGCTATGATGTTCACCACAGTTCAGCAGAACAAGAATTACTCAAAGCGGCCGCGGGAGCCGGACTCAAAGATCCCTATGTCTTGGTGGCAGAGCTACTTGACCATGCCGTGGTTTATCGCGCTGCCGGATTCCTTGAGGATGTTGTAAACCCACTGACAGCTCGTAGTCAGCTCAGACAGAAGATGCTGGACGAGCTTCACGGCGCTGGAATAGAAATTGCCTCTCCCAATATTGTCGCTCAACGGCAGCAAACGGGTGACACCCAAACTTTCCCAGAGCAAGTCTTATCCAAGGTAAATCCTCACCCCACTCAGACACCAGAAACAAAGATCTTTGACAGAGCCCATGCCGCGGCAAATATTGAAGCCCTGCGCGAGGAAATTCGCGAGGTCAAAGCTGAGATTGATGCACAGCAAGACAAAATCAAGTCTGCCGACGATGCAGCGCGTAAGACTGAAACTGGGGTGTTAGAGCGCTTAGAACGACGGCTCAAATGGCTGGAAGCTGAAGAAACCGAATTAGCCAAGTAAACTTTCAGACGCCAGTCTGGGTTTTAAAATCTCGCAAAGCTCTCTCTCGCTGTTCGTAAGCCGTCTGACCCTTAACTTTTTCAGAATCGCGGAGTCGTTGGTTAAAGCGGCGTTTGCGAAAATGACCCACCAAAGCCTCAAATCGCTTAGCTTCACGCTCGCCGGCGAGCAAGGCATCGATTAAGGCAATGTCAATCCCCAAGCGGTAGGCAATGCGTGTCGGCCTAATGCGATAGGCGTGGAATTCAGCCACCAATTCAATCTGACGCCGCTCAGACAAATCGCAAGAACAGCTATAGCCATAGGGCGGACAGGGCGTTCTGGTATCAGCGACAGTCATGGCCGTATTTATAGCAGGGGTCGAAGAGCCTGCAAAGTACCAAGCACTAACAAATACCCTGGGGTCTCTTCCCGCTCGATAAGCGGTATCATAGAGTCCGACCGTTCTTCGCCCAGCATCGGGTGTGCTACCACCGCCAATCTATAGTTTTTTAGGCAAGCGGTGTCGCCATCCTAAGTGGCGAATCACAACTCATCAACAAGGGTTCAAGGCCTGTGAAGCCAATTGTCATTGCACATCGCGGAGCTAGTGCTTACCTACCAGAGCACACGCTACCGTGCGTCGCAGCAGCCCATACGCTAGGGGCAGATTATATTGAGCAAGACATTGTGCTGTCCCGGGATGGAGTACCCATGGTCTTGCACGATATTTATCTTGAGAGCACCACAGATGTCGCACGACAGTTCCCAGATCGAGCCCGTGATGATGGCCGGTTCTATGCCATCGATTTCGATCTCGCAGAACTTAAAACCCTAGCAGTACATGAACGTATCGACCCTTTGGGAAATGCTGTGTTCGATGGGCGGTTTCCGATTGTTGACTTACAACTGCGCATACCAACTCTTAGTGAAGAAATTATTTTGATTGAGGGTTTAAACAAGTCACGGGGGGCACGAACGGGCTACTACATTGAAATGAAGTCGCCCACTTTTCACGCAGCTGCCGGCTTAGACATTGCCGCTGCTACCATCAAGGTCCTAGACGCGGCACATCTACACCATGAACGCGCGCCAATTTTTTTTCAGTGCTTCGATCCACAGACCCTGCGCCACCTTAAACATAAGGTTAAAAGCCCTCTGCCACTGATTCAGCTGGTTGGGGATAACAGCTGGCAGGAGCCACCCGGCGTTGATTTCGATTTTATGCGCACCGATGAAGGACTTGATGACGTTGCTAGCTATGCTGATGGCATTGGCCCCTGGATACCACAGCTGTTTGAAGCCGACGGAACGACGCCCACTAACCTTGTGGCCGCTGCGCATGCCCGAGGCTTATTGGTTCATGCTTTTACGTTGAGGGCTGACAGCTTGGAAGCGGGATTTAAGGACTTTGAATCTCTTCATCAGGGTGTTTTTCTAGATGCCGGTATAGATGGGGTATTCAGTGATTTTCCCGATATTACGCGACAATTTATCGACTCTCATATAAACGCAGATGTCACCAGCAGCTAACACTGTTGAACAGGAGTAACTCGTTTTGAATCAGGGACCAAAAACTCATAGGCGCACAAAAATCGTTGCAACGGTCGGTCCCGGCTCTGATAGCGAGGACATGCTTAATCGACTCATTGCAGCAGGGGTGGATGTGTTCCGCCTGAACTTCAGTCACGGTTCTGCTGAACATCATGCGGAAGTTGCGGCTCGCATTAGACGCCAGGCGGGCTATGCCGGTCGCTACATTGGGGTTCTCGCCGATCTGCAGGGTCCAAAAATCAGGATCAGTGGCTTCGCGAGCGGGTCTGTTGAGCTAACAGGTGGTGATCCCTTCTGTCTTGATCTCGATACAGCCCATGATGCCGGAGATCAAAGACGTGTTGGTATTGAGTATCGCGCACTGCCACAACAGGTGCTGGTCGATGACATTCTTCTCTTAGACGACGGCAAGCTCCGGCTGCGTGTTGACGACGTTACCGAGAGAGCCGTGGACTGCACGGTGATCATTGGCGGGCGCCTGTCATCTAGAAAAGGCGTCAACAAACTTGGCGGGGGCCTCGCGGCACCGGCACTGACGGAAAAAGACCGCTCAGACATAGCGGGAATGGCCGGCGTGGACCCTGATTTCGTTGCGGTGTCATTCGTTTCAAGCAAAGAAGATATTAACCTAGCCCGTGAACTTCTTGCTGACGTGGGTGTGAGTCCTGCCATTATTGCGAAAATAGAACGAGCAGAAGTGGTCGCCGACTACGACTTACTCGATAGTATTATCGAAACCGCTGAGGGCGTTATGGTTGCACGGGGCGACTTGGGCGTAGAAGTTGGAGACGCCCAGCTCATTGGTATTCAAAAAGATCTGATCAAACGTACCCGCAAGCTCGACCGGCTAGTCATTACGGCCACGCAAATGATGGAATCCATGATCAGTAATAGCATGCCAACCCGTGCGGAAGTATTCGACGTGGCCAACGCCGTGCTGGACGGGACTGATGCGGTCATGCTGTCCGCAGAGACCGCGGTTGGCCAATACCCCATTGAGGTAGTCACCGCCATGTCCGAGGCCGCTCTCGGCGCAGAAACTCACCCGGTTGCTCGAACTTCGCGATATCGCCTCGATCGGGAATTTTCCAGCCCACAAGAAGCCATTGCGCTTTCGGCGATGTACGGGGCCAACCACTTTGCTGAAGTTCGAGGCATTGCGACCCTAACAGAGCGGGGGGTGACGCCTACCATGATGTCCCGGCTCTCCTCAGGACTGCCCATATTCGGGCTCAGTCGACAACACAAAACCTTACAGAAATTGGCTTTATGTCGCGGCGTTATTCCTCTTTATTTCGACGCTACCGCCTTCGCTGCTGAGGATATTGAAGGTCGTGTCATGGAATTTCTACTGGATGGTGGCTATCTGAGCCGGGGTGATTTCATCTTGTTGACCATGGGTAGCACCATGGGAAAAACCGGCACAACCGACCTACTTAAGTTTTTACCCGTCCAATAACCCCAATTAATGTGGAATAAGTTCAATATTTAATCAATTTTTACGCAAAACAAGGCTCTGCTAGTGCTACACTCAGCCTGTTATGTGGTTCGTTCTCTTAACGGAGGCGGAAGCTAAACACCGGGCAGAACCCGTTCCAACCTCGACGTATGGTCTCGTACCATTATTCGGGGGTAATTTATGAAACAAAGGTACACTCAATGTCACAAGTTACAGGCACCGTAAAGTGGTTCAACGAAACCAAGGGTTACGGATTTATAGAGCAAGAAGGCGGCCCCGACGTATTCGTCCACTTTAGCGCAATCCAGGGGGATGGTTTTAAAACCCTCACGGATGGTCAGAAAGTCCAGTTTACGGTAGCAACGGGTCAGAAAGGCCCACAAGCTGAGAATGTCGTTCCCGTCTAATCAGTAATAAGATCCAAGAAACGCAAAGGGGCTCCTAAAGAGCCCCTTTTTTTTATCTTGTAAACGCACTTTTGCTTACGCGGGATGATGGCCCAAAGTCAGCACCAATAGATCAGATATCTTTAGCCATCTCTCGCTGACGCTCTTCTTCACTGGCAATATACCGAATCCACTGCCGGGCGTACTTCTCAGAGCGCTCGTCCTTAGCCGCATCTCTGAAAGCTTTTTTAGCGCTCTTATAGTCGCCGAGATTGAAATGCGCCATGCCGAGCACCAATCTTGCGGAGTCAGGCCGCTTGACACCGCCCTTGGCTAGTCCCTTCGTCACCGCACCAATCGCTTTTTTGTGCTGATCGCTGTCGAGATAAACATTGCCGAGTCGGGTGTAAAGTTCGCCTTTATCGGAGAGTTCAGCAGCTTTTTCCATATTGGGGATTGCCTTGTCGATCTCTTGAGCTTGACGCCAGGCACTGCCCGTAAGCTCATAATTTTTTGACTTCTCTTCAACGAGCTCATCTTTGAAGCCCTGCTCCATCACCTTAGCAGCGGGGTAGGGGACTTCGGCATTCAGGTAAAGGTAAGCCACCTGAACCAACTCCGAGCTCTTGTCGAGCAAACCCTGAAGATAGGCGGTCTCCATCATAGCGAGCTGTGTGGGCTCATCCTTTTTTTCGCCGTATAAATGCGAAGCCTGAACCCAATATTGCTTCTTTGGGTAGTACTCAATCAACGTATAAAGTGTCGCCAAGGCGTTGTCGAAATCGTTTTTATCGAAGTAGAGAAAACGTGCAAGGTTGTACCACTGTTCTTTGGGTAGCTTGCCATCGCCTTCATACATCGCAATGGCCGTTTCTACGTTATCAAGCGCACTATCGTAATCTTTGATCTGATAATAACCTTGGGCAAGCAAGATATAAGCCGTAGCGTTGGGTTTGTCAGACAGCTCGAACCATTCGAGTAAGGCATCAATCCCTGGGCGCCACTGCTCCTGCACGAAGTACAGCTGTGCTACGGTAAATTTCGTGTTGATTTCCATTGCCAGAGGAATATCGGGTTGGGCCACGACCTGCTTATAGTAATTCAATGCGCCGTTATAATCCTCGGCCGAGTACCGCAAAAACGCATATAAATTGTAGACGTTAGCCAGCTCGTAACTGTTCAGGGCGCGCTTGCCTTCACCTGCGATCATTTGGTTAAGCACTTGCTCAGCACTGGCGTAATCTTTGGCCTCAGCAAAAGCCTGAGCTTCGGCAAGCTTTTCATAGACCTTGTTTCGGAGGGCTGGAGTACGACGTGTCTCGCGCTGTTTCTTCGCCTCGCCCTTGTCTTGGGCATGGGCTGGAGATACCCAACCAACCGATAAAGCTTGATCAACAACAACCCCGGCGCTCGTCACGGCGATTGCCAAAAAAGCAGTACTTAAAATTCTCTTCATACTCGGGATGCCCTAGCCTTTACGCCCTATTGCTCTAGTTCGTAGGTAAACTTATTTTGTACGCCAGCAACCTCGATGGGCTCGCCATCGACCACGCGCGGCTTATATTTGAACTTAGTTGCGGCTTTCACCGATGCCCGATCAAAAATACCTGCTGGCTGGCAGTCAACTGCCTGAGGATCACGTATCGATCCGGTTTTTGTCACGGTGTACTCTACAATGCAATAACCGGAAATACCCCGAGTCTGAGCGCGACGAGGATAAATGGGCGCCACCTTAACGATCGGTAAGTATTCACCGTCACCTGAAGACATGCCTGATGAATTGAGCTTTAACGTAATGCCCGTTGACGGGGCATTGTTCACGACGCCCATATCAATATCGCTATCAAATTCGATAGGCTCTAGATCCGGTGGAGGTTCTTCAGGATCTTCAATTTTTTCTGGCAGAACTTCCTTGAGGTTCGTTTCGATAACTTTATCTGGAACCACAATATCTGCGATCTTCCTGGCCTTTGAGTCTTCCTGCTTGAAATCCCTGTCGACTAGGCTCTGCATAATATAGAACAGACCGATAGCGACCGGTATCGCGAGCAATCCGCCAACAAAAATGCGTATTGAACTACCCATTTAAATCAAGCCTCATCATCAGTCGAGATACAGGGAGGGGCGGTCAGCACTGGACGCACGATGTCGATTAGCTCTTCAACGGCGTAGGCCGGTGTCTCACGATCCACCTGTACAACAATATTGGCCTGCGGAGCTTCTTTCTTTGCAGCCTCCGCAGTTCGCAAAGCTTTGTCTAGCTTTAACTTATTTTTGTTGTAGTAAATATCGCCTCGCGCATCAACCGCAAAAATAATCGTGCCACGGGCACAAGCTTCTGTAGTGGTTGCTTGGGGCTTGAAAATTTCTACGCCCGGTTCTTTGACGAAGGACGATGTCACAATAAAGAAAATAAGCATGATGAACACCACGTCCAACATGGGGGTCAAGTCAATTTGACCTTCCTGCTCTGATGATCGCCTGGACCGAGAGGCCTGATCTCGCATACTCATGCCATACCCCTCACTTACTACTTGCCCAGTTCACAACGCCAACACCCGATTCTCGAGCTGCGTCCGCAACATCCACCACGACACCAGCTTCTGCGCCCTTTTCGACCTTCACCGTCACCGGCGCATCGGGGTCCTCAGCCAATAATCGCTGAATGTTGGCACGCACGGCACGGACATCAACCCGACGATTTTCCATCCAAATTTGATTGTCGGCTGCCACTTCAACGACGATGCTGACTGAATCCTCTGGGTCGGATTGCTGGTTGTCATCGGGGCGGTTCACTTCGATACCCGCTTCTTTGATAAATGACGCTACGACAATAAAAAAGATTAGCATGATAAAAACGACGTCAAGCATGGGTGTCAGATCAATTTCTGCCCCGTCATCTTCCTGCTGTTTAGCAATTCTGCGCATGGCTAACTACTCCTCCCAAGTACCAACTCAATGGTCAGACGTGAGTTGATCTTCAAGGAACATCTGCTCGCGGCTAGCAACTCGCTGCAGATAAGTATTTGCAAATAAACCCGATAGCGCTGCTACCATCCCGGCCATGGTGGGTATCGTTGATTTCTCAACGCCACCGGCCATCGACTTAGCGTCTCCGCCACCGGTGACAGCCATAACGTTAAACACTTCGATCATTCCCGTCACCGTACCCAAAAGACCCAAAAGCGGGCAAAGGGCAACGCATGTGGTGATGACATTCATGTTGTTGTTAATCATGTCGCGGCTACTAGAGAGCATTTTTTGGCGAATCTGCTTAGCGTTCCACGATTGGCGCTCGGTGCGATTTTCCCAAACAGATACCACCTGAGCGCGATCTTTCCGCCAAGTGGCGGAAAAGTACCACAGCCGCTCAAAAATTAGCGTCCACATGAAAAACACGAGTATTGCGATCAACCAAAGAACGTTGCCGCCTTTTTCCATGAACGCGAGTATGACCTCAAAAACCCCTGGCATCGAAACTCCCCTCAGCCTTTCGCTTAGCGATTGTGCTCGCGCTCAGCGTGCTCGGCCACGATGCCGGTCGCCTGCTCATTAATCACGTGAATGATTCTTTGAGCACGACCGTTCACAATCGTATGAAGCAATACTGTGGGAATAGCGACCAGCAGACCCAACACCGTTGTAACCAACGCGCTGGAAATACCGCCTGCCATTGCCTTGGGATCCCCGGCACCAAAAATGGTAATGGCCTGGAAGGTAATAATCATACCCGTAACCGTACCGAGCAGTCCCATCAGTGGCGCTACTGCAGCAATAATCTTCAGTAGCGTTAATCCAGCCTCAAGCTTTGGCGTCTCACGCAAAACACCTTCGGCCATCTTGAGTTCGAGGGTTTCTGGATCCATATCGGGCTTGTCTTCGTGAATTTTCAGCACGCGACCCAGCGGATTGTTGGTGTTAGCCGTATTCGACTTCAGCTGGCTAGAAACCTTAGTGCTGACCATAGTGAGTACCAGCACTCGGTAAATAGCGAGCAAGAAGGCGAAGGCACCAACCGCAGTAATGGCGTATCCAACATAACCGCCCTGATGCCATCGCTCTTCAAGGGTAGGACTGTCAATAATTGCGGCCAAGAAAGACCCTCCGGTAGGACCCGTGGGGTCAACACCGAACTGATGCAGGCCAGACGAAGAACCGGCTAACTCGTTCGCTTGTCCTCCGAACGAGCCGCCTGGCTGCCTTGGTAACTCACTCAGCTTACCGTTTGCGTAAGCGAGGTAGTTGCCATTGGCGTCGATAACGTTAAACGCCCCCACGCGAACCACTTCACGCTGGCTCAACTCTCCCGAAGGTGTTGCCACTTCAGCCGTAAATTTCGCAATAGAACCCTGCTCTTTTACTTCACGAAGCAACTCATACCAAACCCGCTCAATCTCAGCGACGCTAGGCAACTTGTCAGAACCACTCATCTTGGCGATCAGGGCTTTTAAGAAAATTTCGCGATCTGCGTACTGAGAAGACACCAAAGAGACGTCCATTTGAGAGGCCAAGTCCCCCGTCGCCGCGGTCAAATGACCGAACAACTCGGACAACGTACCCAAACGCTCCTTAAGTTGCTCCTGCTTTGCAGCAATCAGCAATTCATTGTCTTCAAACTGCTTTTCCAGTCGCGCCGAACGCCGCTCTTCATTGGTTCGCTCTTGTTCAGCCCGACGCAATTCACCGGCTTGAGTTGCTTTATTTTCAGAAAACCGTCGCTCTCTTGCCGCGTTGTCTGAGGAGGCACGAGCTTTACCGTCTTTTACCAGACCCAGCAGTTGGTTGAGGTTTTCAGCAGCAACCTCTTGTGGGGTAGGTCCTGCAGGAACCTCCGGAGCTTCTTCCTGTGCAAAGGCGCCAGTCGAAGCGAGCGCTCCCGCTACCACTAGTGCTGATGCTTTAATAAACTGAGCAGTCATCTTAATTAGCCTCCGGCGCCGCTACTGGCATATTTAAGAGTTCTATAGTGGCTTGCTTCTTCGCGATGCGAACCCCTTTACGTACAGCAGAGGCGTAGTCTCCAGCAGGCAATGCCTGCCAACCACCGCTACCCGTATCCCAAGCGCCAGTTTCGGCACCGTCTGTTGTTTGATAAACCAGTGAGATACGCCCTATACGCAGAATATCCACTTCACGGGGTGTTCCATTGATCTCGATAGTATCGCTGTAAGACTCAATACCTCGACCGTACTGCAGCTCAATCGAGTACAACTCAAGTACCTGGCGAAACGCCTCAGCGGCGGTAACATCAGAGCGATCAAGGTTATTTCGAACGGCCTCGATGTTGCCCAGGCGAGTGTCTAGATCAAAGGGCATGTCCAGATTAATGAACTGCTCCAATCCATCAAGCATGCGCCCGACCAGAGGAGGAATTTGACGCTGTATCACTGCGGCCTCTGATATCGAGCCATCGATATCGGAGATTCGCTGATTTTGGTTGGCAATCTGGCGCTCGAGCCGAGCGTTGTACACGCGTAAACCGTCAACCTGCTTCATGACCGTCTTGTAGTCAGATAGCAAATCGCGTGTCTCATCGGCGAGGCGATCAATCTTAGCCTGCGACGTTTTAGCTTCAGCGGTACGCTGCTTGCCAACATCGAGTATTTGGTCAATGGACGCGGCGTTGGAGGACGCGGCGACACCCAGGGCGCCGCCGGCGACGCAGGCCGCGAGCAGAACTGTTTTGAATCGGTGCGTTGTCATGGAGTCGATACTTCCTCTCAGTAGGCAGTTGTTAGCTTTGGCCGCTATAGGCCAGAGCCGCTGATCTAAGGTTTATTATTAGCGCAGGACGATGAATTTTACTAGCTGTAACACGTTCAAGCGACTTCTACACCCCGACTCTACCTGAGCCGACGTGGCTAAATCAATCCGCAATACTACTTCTCTTCTTACACGGGGGGCGCAGATTAACCACACCGGACGAATTCCACAACACTAAAATCATGGCTATTCCGAGATCCTGCAGAAAAATTCTCGCGACTCAACTCTTTCCACGCACTCAAAACGGATAGATCAAAGGTCGCGTCACCGGATACTTCGCCATGCACAAGGGTTAAAACGATGCGGTCGGCTTTACACAGGCTTAGCCGATAAATCTCCGCACCACCGACGACGCAGATGGCTGGTGACCCATCAATCAGCGCTTGAGCCTCAGCTCGCGCCAGGGCTTCATCTAAGCAAGCAAAAACTGAAACGCCTGGGGCCTGCCAGGCACCATCACGAGTTAATACTAAATTCGTTCTCCCCGGCAGAGGTCGACCGACCGATTCGAAAGTTTTTCGACCCATCAAAACTGGGCACCCCATGGTAGTGCGCTTGAAGTGCTGTAAATCATCGGGTAAATCCCAGGGCAGGGTATTGCCGCGCCCAATGATGCCATTTTCGGAAACCGCCAGCACCAAAACAACTGGAACGGTTTCATCCTCGTCTAGTAAGCCCGTCATTAAATAGCCACCGGTGCAGAGATATGCGCCTGAGGGGCGTACCCCTCTAAAGCAAAGTCTTCGTAGCAATAATCGAACAAATTGTCGGGCTGCCTCAGTAACCTAAGCATTGGCGGCGGCCCGGGAGATCGAGACAGTTGCACTTCGACCTGATCGACATGGTTACTGTAAATGTGTGCGTCCCCTATCGAGACAACCACTTCCGCAACCCCCAGTCCGGCCTGCTGTGCCAGCATATGCGTCAACAGCGCCACCGAAGCAATATTGAACGGCAGTCCTAAAAAGGTATCGCTGGAGCGGATGAATAACAATGTCGACAGCTTTCCGTCAACGACATAAAACTGATAGAGCAGGTGGCATGGGGGCAATGCCATGCGTCCGGCGTGCACATTTTCCTGAGGCGACAGCGTTTCATCCGGTAAATACTCCACATTCCATCCGTGAAACAAAATGCGTCGGCTATCAGGACGGTTTTTCAGACAATCGAGAACATAGGCAAGCTGGTCAATCTCACCACCATCTCGGGTTGGCCAACGTCGCCACTGAGCGCCATAAAGCGGCCCTAACTCACCTTGCTCGGTAGCCCACTCATCCCAAATAGAAACGCCATTCTCCTTCAACCAAGCGGTGTTGGTATCACCCTTGAGAAACCAAATGAGTTCGTTGGCAACACTTTTAAAGTGCACCTTTTTAGTGGTCAGCAACGGAAAACCATCGTTAAGATCAAAGCGCAGCTGTCGCCCAAAAAGAGAGCGCGTTCCGGTGCCCGTGCGATCAGTGCGCACCGCACCGTGATCTCGAATGTCTCTCAGTAAATCAAGATAGGCGTGCATCAGTACCCTCCATAAATTGGGTGTTTGCGTTAGTGCGTGCGGTTACGATAGGCGTACTGGAGCAACCACAAGCCCAAAAGGAACATGGGCAAGCACAGTAGTTGACCCCGGGTTAGCCAACCAAAGGCCTGAAAGCCTAGGTGAGCATCGGGCTCTCGAAAAAATTCTGCGATAAACCGCAACGTTCCGTAACCCACCAGAAACACACCCGCTACCGACCATTGTGGCCGCGGTCGCAAGCTGAACACCCAAACAATAAAGAACAGTAGGCATCCTTCCAAAGCAAATTGATAAAGCTGTGACGGGTGACGCGCCAGTGCCAGAGGGTCCCGAGGAAAAATCATGCCCCAGGGCACATCAGTGGGTCGTCCCCAAAGCTCCTGCCCAATAAAATTACCCAAACGCCCCAAGGCCAGGCCCACAGGTGTAAGCGGCGCTACGAAATCAGCAACCCCAGCAAACGCAATATTGTGGCGGCGACCAAACACCCAAAGTGCTGCAATAACACCCAGCAAACCGCCATGGAATGCCATCCCGCCTTCCCAAACGCGAAGCAGCCAAAGCGGGTCTTCGATAAAACGATCAAAACCATAAAAGAAAACGTAGCCTAAACGCCCACCCACAATAATGCCGACGGCAGAATAAAAAATAAGATCATCAACCTGCGCTCTATCTATCGGTGAATCTGCACGAACTGCACGACGATGGGCCAACCACCAGGCAAAGAGCAAGCCGCCTAAATACGTTAGGCCATACCAATGCACCTTCAGCGGCCCTAGGCTCAGGGCCACGGGGTCTATGGATGGGTAGCTGATCATTCAGCGCGCTCCTGTCCTGGCATTACATAGCGCTCCAAACCCCGGCGCTTCATGAGGTCGTCGAGCAAATGTTTAACCTGACTAACCGAATGCAGACCCGTCAACTGCTCTAGAATTTCTTGAGCTTCGGTGAGCGTCACTGAGTTCAATACCTTTTTTACCCTTGGCAAACTTGCCGCATTCATAGACAGCTGATCAAAACCCATAGCAATGAGTAAAGGCGCAGCCCGCGGGTCGCCCGCCAGCTCGCCACAGATGCTCACGGGACAGGATCGCTGATGGGCATCGCGACAAATTTTAGCCAGTGCGCCCAGGACCGCAGGGTGCAACCCATGGTACATATCTGCAACGCGGGCATTTGTGCGATCGACTGCCAGTAGATACTGGGTTAAGTCATTAGATCCAACCGACAAAAAATCGAGCCGATGCGCCAGTACGTCCGTGAGCCATACTGCTGAAGGCACCTCTATCATGGCACCCACAGGAGGAAAGGCTTGGGTATAACCTTCAGCCACCACTTCAGCATGACAGCGTTGAATTAAAGCCAAGGACTCCTCAACTTCTTCAATCGCAGAGATCATCGGCAAAAGAATTCTAAGATTGCCCAAGCCCTCATTGGCTTTCAACATGGCTCTAATTTGAGCCAAAAATATTTCAGGATGATCAAGGGTAACCCTTATCCCTCGCCAACCCAGAAAGGGATTGTCTTCACTAATGGGAAAGTACGGTAAAGATTTATCACCCCCAATGTCGAGACTGCGCATGGTGACAGGTGCAGGTGCAAATGCTTCGAGTTGCTCCCGGTAAAGCTGTCGCTGCTCTTCTTCACTGGGGAATTTATCGCGCAGTAAAAAAGCGACTTCGGTTCTGTAGAGCCCAACGCCCTCAGCTCCAGACTCCAGCGCCCTTGTCAAATCTGCCGTCAGACCCGTATTAACCCAAAGCGGCACAGCGTGACCATCTAGGGTCTGGCTGGGCTCGTTGCGCAGCACCGAGAGCTCTTCAGATAGCGCCAAATCGTCATCGACTAGTTGCTGGAACCGCCGTAAAGCTTCTTGAGGCGGATTGATGTAAACCCGACCGTTATGTCCATCAACCACCAAGGTCCGGGCATCGAGTCGGCTGTAAGGCAAGTCAGCCGCACCCATGACAGCCGGCACCCCCATACCACGAGCAATAATAGCCGCATGACTATTTGCAGAACCCCGGAGCGAAACCACACCCACAAGATGGTCCCGAGGCACCTCACCCAGTGCTGAAGCTGTAATTTCTTCTGCAATCAGAATTGTATTCTCTGGCCAGTCCCGGCGATTTTCTGAGTCATCCTGAAGATAGGTAAGTACCCGAGTACCAAGATCTCGGACATCAACGGCACGCTCTCTTAAGTAACTATGTTCCATGCGCTCAAAATGCTTGATGTGCTTTAGCAGCACTTGACTTAAAGCGCCCTGAGCCCACTCACCCGATTTGATGAGTGACGCTACCTCACCCCCCAGAGTCGAGTCGTCAAGAATATTTAAATACACACCAAAAAGCGCATGATCTTCGGTCGACAACTCATCTTTGAGATTGTCAGCTACTATTTCAATGTCATCTCGAACACGGGCCAAGGCAGCGCGAAAGGCACGTAACTCTGCTTTACGATCGCCAGCTTTTCGAGAGGGTACGGCGGCTAAATCCGCCGTTGGCGAAACAAATACTCCCTCACCTATGCCAATCCCCGGGGATCCGGCCACA
>Ga0213863_10000872_pt1 | contig 22500 bp, 20 predicted proteins | sample PICome_8_FD_160128 | JGI IMG/M metagenome (GOLD analysis project Ga0213863, IMG submission 160128) | Coastal seawater microbial communities near Pivers Island, North Carolina, United States - PICO497 | ecosystem: Environmental > Aquatic > Marine > Coastal | place: USA: North Carolina... | reverse complement strand
CCAGCCATAACTCTCCGCCTATCGTCAAACTTCGTGGCCACTTTCTCATTCCAGTCCCTAAATCTCCGTGCCGAAATCGGTGGGAACTCCTACTCGCTCAATTTAGATGGCACTTCGATTCTTCTCGATGCCGGGATGCACCCTAAAGAAGATGGCCTAAATGCTCTTCCACGCTATCATGAGATTCCCTTTGATAGCGCAGATGCGATCATTATCTCACACTCCCACTTAGACCACATAGGGACTCTCCCGGTGGCGCAGCGAGAGCAGCCTTCAGCTCCTGTTTATCTCACCGCACCCTGCGCAGCGCTCGGCGAAGCTCTGCTCCACAACTCCGTCAATGTAATGAGCAGCCAGAGGGAGGAATTGGGGATCCCCGAGTATCCACTCTATCATCATCGCGAAATCGATTACCTCCGCGATCGCTGGAGGATACGACCTTACGAAAAACCTTTCCTACTCGATCAACTTGGTGAAACGGAGACAACCGTCACTTTTTATGACGCCGGGCATATCCTAGGATCGGCCGGAGTTTTAATCGAGAAAGATAACAGGCAAATATTCTATACTGGAGATGTGAACTTCCACGGCCACTCCCTCATTAAAGGAGCACGCTTTCCTCAGCTCAATGAGCCCGATCTCCTAATCATGGAAACAACGAGGGGGGCTGACGAACGCCCGACAAATTACACCCGTGCCGATCAAGAAAAACTTTTCGCAAAAGGTATCAGAAATGCTCTTGAAGCTGGCGGCTCAGCTCTCATCCCGGTCTTCGCAATTGGCAAGACACAGGAGGTGCTCACGATGATTGACAACTTCAAATTCGAAGGCCTGATTCCTGATCAGACTCCGGTTTTCATTGGTGGACTCAGCACAAAGATGACGGTCATCTACGACAGCTTCTCAGACTCGACGAGACGCCATCGCCCCAACTTCGAAATCCTTCGCGACATGAAGGTTCAAACAGGTAATAAACGGAGGCGCACTCCCATCGAGTATAAGCCTGGCGCGATCTACTGCCTGTCAAGCGGTATGATGAGCGAAAAGACCACCTCCAATATTTTCGCGCGCAGCTTCCTACAAAACCCCGCTAACTCCCTTCTCTTCGTAGGATACGCGGAACCAACCACTCCTGCCGGTGCGATCAAAAAAGCTTCATCGGGCGATGTCATTCGACTCGATGGAGCCCACAAAGTGCAACTCAATTGCTCCGTCGAAGAATTCGATTTCTCAGGACACGCGCGCCGTGAAGAACTTCTGGAATTTGCAGTCAAAGCACGCCCCAAGAAGCTCCTACTTGTTCACGGAGATCCCGATGCCGTTGACTGGTTCGAAACAAAACTTGTAGAAGCTCTACCTGAAACTGAGGTCATCATACCCCAGCCCAAGGTAGAGATTCACTTCTAAATCCCAGCGCCATTTGCTCTAAAATCCCGAGGAGAGTTTTCTCTTCCCATTAAAAGATCTCGCCTGCCAAAACTTCTTTTACGGCTCTAACAGTCTTGCCAGCTTGCCCGAATATCTTGTCCCGATGAATGCTAAGTTCCTCATCGTTCTCGAAGTCCAAACCGATAAGCGCGCGACCCACTCGCTCCCCCGTATAGGCGTAATTGAAGTAGCACACACTGGTAATCCAGCTGATGGCATTCATGAATCCAAGCAAAGCTCCAGCCCGCTCCGGAAACTCAACCTCTACGAACAAGGGTGAAGTAAAGAGAGCGGGAGTAAATGGAATCACTCGAAACCTAGTCGCCCCATGCCCCGTGACATCTTCCGCGCTTTCTTCATTTCTCGCGATCCATTTTTCAAATTCAGCGCAAGCTAGATCTGGAACATTAATACTTAACAGCGGTCGTTGTGGCTCGTTCATCGTCCGCCCGTACTGCAAATCCATAATGCTCACACCAGGCGGCAAACCGGTCAAAAGTCCAGCCAACGAACCTTTTTCTTCGGGAATATTAAATCGCCAACTTCGATCACGCTGAGGATTGATACCCGCCTGCCGAGAGACATCGGCAAATTTTGCAAAATCCATATTCGCACCACACAAAATGGTGAGGATTTTTTCATCCGGCTCAATCTTACCCGCTTCATGGTGCTTCAAAAATCCGGCCAAACTCATTGCTCCACTCGGTTCAGGAATGGCACGTAAACCATCCCAGTGTGATTTGATTGCTGAAGAGACTTCCCCATTAGTCACCGTGACAATCTCGTCGAGCAGATCCCGACAAAATTCATAAGTCAATTTACCCACCTGCGTCACCGCCGTCCCATCGCAAAAAACATCAACGTAATCCAGGGGAACCGGCTTCCCCAACTCAATGGCAGCCTTCATCGAAGCCTGATCCACGCCCTCAACCCCAATGACTTTTACCTTTGGCCAAGAACTCTTCAAGAGTGCTGCAACCGCCGAGGCCATGCCGCCTCCACCGACCGCCACATAGACTCGATCAAACGGCCCTTCACCAGAAGTGAAAATTTCATCAGCAAGAGTACCCTGTCCCGCCATGACATCGATGGAATCGTATGGCGGAATAAAAGTCGCTCCATTCTGTCTAGCATATTCAAGCGCAGCCGTTTGTGCTTCTGAAAAACTATCACCGATCAACTCGATTGAGACGCAATCGCCTCCATGTGCCATCACGGCTTTCCGCTTCACCAAAGGAGTTGGCTTGGGCATAAAAATATAAGCCTTGGTTCCCAACTTCCGAGCTGCCAAGGCAATTCCCTGCGCATGGTTCCCGGCTGAAGCCGCGACCACACCGCCCTCAAGCTGGGCCGGAGTGAGGCAAGCCATCGCATTGAATGCTCCACGCCATTTATACGCCTTAATCGGCCCCAGGTCCTCACGCTTCACCCAAATCGACTGATTAACACCCTCAATAGACATCGACTCCAGGGGAGTTGCGTTGCCAATCTGATAGACCCGCGCACGGGCCTGATGGATCGCCTCAAGCAGCTGATCAACTCGATTTCCTTCGCTCACGCCCCACCTTTCTCAAAAATCTACCGAAAACACACGCTTCAATCGCCATCTCTAAAAATGCAGCAGCCCCGTCAACTTCCAAAGAAACTGAACAGGGCTACTGTCCCCCCCAAATTATAAAATCTAAATACAGAAAACCATTTTCACCCCTTCTCTACAAGCACTTTATCACACTAACCGACTTAACAGAATGGATTTACGCTGTTCAACTTCGTATCAGCTTCTAGAGTCTCGTCGCAATGAGCGACGCAAAAACGCCCACCCAGCCCCAATCCACCTCTGAGGAACTCATTGCCGTCCGGCGAGAGAAACTTGCTAAACTCAAGGAATTGGGCCTCGACCCCTATGGCGCTGCCTTTGAGACCACAACTACCCCTGGCGAACTCAGGGCCAATTTTAAGGACGATAGACCCGTCAAACTCGGCGGACGACTTTTAGCCATCCGAGACATGGGCAAATCCGTTTTCGCAACACTCGGAGATGCCCATGGTCGTATTCAAATCTATCTCAATAAGAAGGGGGTCTTGGAAACCGACTGGGAAGCCTACCAGTGCCTTGACCTCGGTGACTGGATTGGGGTTGATGGAGAGACCTTCACCACCGGAAAGGGCGAGCCATCGGTCAAAGTTGAGAAGCTTACTGTTCTCTCAAAGGCTCTCCGTCCTATGCCCGATAAGTGGCATGGTCTATCCGACCGCGAGACAAAATACCGCAAACGCCACCTTGATCTCATGTCGAACCAGGAAAGCGCGGATCTCTTCGTCATGCGCTCAAAGATTGTGGCTGAAATACGCAATTTCCTCCACGCGCGCGGCTACCTTGAAGTTGAAACCCCAATGCTTCACGACGTGGCCGGTGGCGCTGCCGCCAAGCCCTTCGAGACTCATCACAATGCCCTCAGCATGCCGCTCACTATGCGCATCGCGCCAGAGCTTCACCTTAAACGCCTCCTCGTCGGCGGGCTTACCAAGGTCTTCGAACTCAACCGTAACTTTCGTAACGAAGGTATCTCGCGCCGCCACAACCCTGAGTTCACTATGCTTGAGGCTTACCAAGCTTTTGGCGACTTCGAAATCATGGCCGACCTCGTCGAAGAAATGGTCTGCCACCTCGCTGAAAAATTCTTTGGCACCCTTCAGATCGAGCACAAAGATGAAAACGGCGAGCATCTCCGCACCCTCGATCTTTCAAGACCTTGGAAGCGCGCTCCCTACCAGAGTCTTATCAAAGAAGTCGCTGGCGACGATTGGTTCGACCTTTCACCAGAAGAGCGCCGCTCTAAGGCCCAGTCGACATTTCAGCTTGAAATCCACGATCATCTTGAAGATTACGAAGTCACCCAGCAAGTTTTCGAGAAGCTGATTGAAGAGAACACCTTCAATCCATGCTTCGTGACCCACGTCGACTCCAAGCTCATCCCACTCGCTAAGGAGAATTCTGAAAATCCATCAGTGATCGACGTTTACGAGCTCATTATCAACGGTCAAGAAATCTCCCCCGGCTACTCTGAACTCAACGATCCGGACGTTCAACGCCGCCGTCTCAAGGAACAAACCGGTGGTGAAGCCCAAGAAATCGACGAAGATTTTGTCGAAGCTCTCGAGCACGGTATGCCTCCCGCAGGCGGCATTGGTGTCGGCATCGATCGCCTGATTATGCTCCTCACCGGAGCACCAACCATCCGCGACGTTGTCCTGTTTCCTCAGCTCAAGCGGAAAGATTGATCGCTTGGCTACTTCTCCTCAACTCACCCGTCGCAGAAACCTAAAATTCCATGAGATGGAGAAACTCCTCTTATTGAATTGCTGAATCCTACAACCAAAAGGTTTTCGGGAATGCCTAGTAGATTCCCGATAATTTCGTAAAGGCAGTTGTTGCAGAAGACACCGAATAAAAAGAAGCGTAATTTGAGAGATCTTAAGGTGAGGGAGTGTTTTATATTTCGAAAAACAGGCCGCAATCTCCCTCTGGCCAACGATCTTTGCCATCCTAGAACCTCAAACAAGATATGAGACTGCCACTTCTTCTTGCCGCCCTGACCACCGCTGCCCTTACCGCAAACGATTGGCCCCGTTTTTTGGGCCCCAAAGGAGACGCCACTTCAAGCGAATCTGGACTAATCAAGTCGTTTCCTAAAGACGGCCCAGAAATCGAGTGGACTGCTGAACTTGAAGGCGGATTCGGCGGAGCCGCAATCTCGGGTGATGAAATTTTCCTCGGTGATCGTGTTGAGCAAGAAAAAGATATGCTCCTTTGCCTCGATTTCAAAACCGGCAAGGAAAAGTGGCGCTACGAGAGCGAATCCGAGGGCGAACCTTCTTTCCCCGGCTCACGCAGCGTCCCTACTGTCGAAGACGATGCCGTCTATTTTCTCGGAAGTTTCGGTGAAGTTTTTCGTATCAACCGGAAAACCGGAAAAGCTGATTGGAAGATCAAGCTCTCCGATCGCTATCCAGACGCTACGACACCCAAGTGGGGATATGCCCAATGCACTCTTATTGTTGGTGATACTCTCATCGTAATGCCATTTGGTGAGAACACTGGTATCGCTGGCTGGGATAAAAAAACAGGTGCCGAGCTTTGGAAAAGCGGAGGCATCGGCAACACCCATTCCTCACCTATCGTCGCAAACTTCGCGGGAATAGAGCAAATCATCCTTCTCACCACTGGAAACGAAGGAGGCCTCAACAGCTTTGATCCTAAATCCGGGAAAAATCTCTGGTCGAGCAAGCTCTACAAAAATCGAATTCCAATTACCATCCCCGTCCAGCTCAGTGAAGACCGCCTTTTCGTCTCCGGCGGATATGATAGTGGATCCAAGATGCTCTCAGTAAAAAAATCCAGTAATAGTTTCAAGGTCAGCGAACTTTGGAGTACGAAGAAAGGAACCCAGATTCACCCTCCCTTCGTCATCGATCATCATCTCTATTTTCTCGCCAACGAGAACTCCAATCATAAGACTGCTACCCGACGCAAAAAGGGTGGCTTAGTTTGCTACAATCTCGAGGGAAAGGAACTTTGGAGCACTGGAAACGATCCCTTCATGGGCCGTGGAGCAAGCCTCTACGCCGATGGCATCTTGATCATTCAGGATGGAGAAAACGGAATCCTCCGCCTCGTTGATCCTTCGCCCAAAGGCTTTAAACTCCTTGGGGAAGCTAATGTCTTTGGAACTGATCCAAAAAGTAAGAAAGACCTCCGCTACTGGAGCCCAATGGCTCTCAGCAACGGCAAACTATTGATGCGCGGACAGAGGAAACTCCTTTGTGTTGATCTCAAAAAATGACTGGTGCTCACCCTACGTCTGAGCTTTATCAGTGCTCTGGCTTTACTGCCAAGTCGCTTGCCCAACCATAGCCAAGCAAAACAAGGATCTCAAAAATCTCATGAGTTTTCTTAGCGGCGCTGAGACCGGGCAGTCGGCAGAAATTCACGCAACTTCTGAATGCGGGTCTTACTCACCGGGTGCGTACTTAAGAGCTCTGGAGTCCGATTTTCCTGGCTTGCTCCCATTCTTTGCCAAAAAGTGATCGCCTCAACCGGGTCGTAACCGGCGCGCGCCATAAAAAGGGTTCCAATCCGGTCAGCCTCAAGCTCTTGCGATCGTGAAAAAGTCAGTCCAAAGGCAATTTCCCCTCCTTTGTGAGCCCACTGGCCAAATTTCTGGCTATTTTCATCACCGCTCAGAACTGCGCCTAGAAGTGCTCCACCCAGCGCGATGGTTTGATTTCGCTGAAGCCTCGATTGGGCATGGTTTGAAGTCACGTGAGCCATCTCATGGGCTACCACAGCCGCAAGCTGACCATCAGTCTGAGCAATCTTCAAAAGACCAGTGTTTACGCCCACTTTGCCACCTGGGAGGGCAAAGGCATTGGCCGATGGATCCTTAAACACCTCAAATTCCCAGCGCGCACCGGGCAGATTGATCACGGGCTTGAGACGATTTGCGACCCGGTTCACCTTCGCGCGCGCGCTAGGATCTCGTGAAATAGGCCTGGTCCTCTTATAGTTCTCAAAAACCACAGCTCCCTGCTGAATCAAGCTTGAGGAAGCCGGACGAATGGCAACTTTACCCGTATCCGCATTGTAGGCGGCAGGCGCCGCGCAACCGATAACCACAATCGGAAGTAACAAGGTCAAGCCCCTCGATTTAAAAACCTTTTTAAACGTTTTTTTCACCCCTCGATAAATAGCGTAGGAACCGTATTCTTGTCAAATTACCCACTCAAGTTCGCAAAAGGTTGTCTCCTTGCTATCGCTGCGCCACACTCCCACCACCCCGTGAATCTCCCAAATTCAATTACCTTCGCACGCCTTGTTTTAACGGCCATTTTTGTCGTAAGCGCCAGCTGGGGAGGTACTCTAGGACTGATGGTCGCGTTGGTCAGCTTCGTCATAGCAACAATCTCAGATTGGCTCGACGGTTACCTCGCTAGGAAAATGAATCTCGTTACGTCGCTCGGGAAACTACTTGACCCCCTAGCAGATAAGATTCTGGTCGCTTCCGCCTTTGTTTTCTTCACGAGCAAAGACCTCTGCCCGGCCTGGATCACTTGCGTGATCATCGGCCGGGAATTCCTCGTAACCGGACTACGCCAAATTGCAGCAGATAAGGGAAAGATCATTGCAGCAGACAATCTTGGTAAGTGGAAAACTACTTTCCAACTTGCTTTGGGCATCACATGCCTTCTCTGGCTCATTCTTGATTCATCGTCCCCTCACGACGGATTTCTCCTCTTCCTGAAAAACCTTACCTCCCCCAGCGACTGGCTCTTCCTAGGCTTTCTTTACGGAGCTCTAGCCTTGACTCTTCTCTCGGGCCTGAACTACCTGCGGAAATCTTGGCACCTCTTTCTAGACTAATGCTTATCACTAACGCTCATATCATTTCACCCGGCTTGGACCGAGAAGGTGCCAGCGTTTTAATCGAAGATGGTAAAATCACAGAAGTCGCCAATCATACTTCAGGGGATCTTGATCTGGATGGAAAAATGTTGCTGCCCGGATTTATTGATATCCACAGCCACGGCGCGGATGGCGCAGATGTGTGTGACGCCTCTCGCGAGGGCTTGGAGCACATTGCGCAAACCAAGCTCAAAGAAGGGGTCACAACTTGGCTCCCCACCACTCTCACTCAGCCGCAGGAAAAACTCGTCGAAATTGTCCGTACAATCAGAGATTGGGCCACCTCGGCTCCCTTAAATATCCCAGGTATTCACCTTGAAGGCCCTTTCATTAACCGCGAACAAGCTGGAGCGCAAAACCCCCAATTTGTTCGCCCACCCGATCTCAACGAGCTGCGGGAACTTCATCAAATCTTTCCCGCCCTTATCCTCTCTTTGGCTCCTGAAATTCCCGGGGCTTTCAATATTATCCAGGAAGCATCAGGGATGGGTATCACGCCATCGGCGGCTCATACTAAAGCCGACTACGCTACCGTAATGACTGCTACTGAATACGGGCTAAAGCACCTTACCCATTTTGGCAATGCCATGACCGGTTTACATCATCGTGAAATTGGAGTTGTTGGAGCCGGTCTTCTCGAAGACTCCCTATCTCTTGAACTGATTGCAGACGGCATTCATCTTGCCCCCGAAATGCTTGAACTTATCTTTGCCCGAGTTCCTCGCGAGAATATCATGCTGATCACCGACTCTGTCTCCGCCTCTTGGCAGTCCGATGGCGACACTTCTCTTGGAGGTCTTGAGGTTAAAATCAAAGACGGGATCGCCCGACTCGAAAGTAATGGGGCACTCGCAGGATCAACCCTACGGTATAACCGCGGGCTCAAGCGTATTCATGAGATCACGGGTGAACCCTTGTCCGCGATTGTTGCTACCACCTCTTGGAATCAAGCAACTTCTCTCGGGCTCCCAAAAATCGGAAAAGTCGAATCCGGCTTCCGTGCAGACTTAGTCATTCTCGAAGAGAATTTTGAAGTCTCCCGCACTCTTGTAGGCGGAAAGTAAACTACTTCACTTCGTAATTATCCGCGAAATAATCGATTACCGATTCTCGGGTATTCACCGGGATCAATCTAGTCTCACTGGCAGGCTCCTCCAAGATCGTCCGCAAGAACATCAAACGTCGACCCCCTGACTGACTGTCATAGCTGTTGAACAGAATACCATACCTTTTATCAGGCTGTATGTCCGCAGGATCCAAACCAAACAAGTTGCGATCCGAATAACGATCCTCCTTCGATTCAGCCATGATGACACGAATCTGGGCGCCCGTAATTCGCGCATGGACCAACCAGTTCTCGTAAGGAATCCACTGCCATGCGTCTTCTATTGTTTTAACTCCGGGATCGACATCTGAATTCCCAAACGTTCCATGGAAAACTCCCTCGGAAAAGATCTTTTGTTTTTCTGCCGTCTTCATGAAAGCGGTGCAAATCAACTGCCAAAACGGGCTACTTTTACCTCTGGCTGAAATCTTCTCACTGACCTCGCCAATCACAGTCTGACGACGCTCTTCAGCATTTTCCACGATTGTTTTGGTAGATTCGACAATCACCGGATCGAGGGCGAAGCGATCATCCATAAGGACAGTCCAAGCATTTCGCTTCACAAGCTTTCGCGATTCCAGATCAAAACTAAGATCCACCCGACCACAGTTAATTCCATAGTAGTTCGCCTGTGTGCAAAGCACGTTTGACCAATACCAAGCCGGTCGATCTTGGTGAGAATGACCGCCAATATAAACATCAATACCGGATACCTGCTTTAGCATCTCTTGAATCGGGTTTGCAAAATCATCGGCCCGTTTCCACCCCATATGACCCAGCACCACAATCGCATCCACCTTTTCCACGCCAAGTTCTTTAACGCTCTCCCTGAGCGATTCGATGGGATCAAACACCCTAAATCCCTTAAGAAGCTCGGGGCGCGACCAGTAAGGAATTCCTGGAGTGGTCAACCCCACAAATCCGATCCGGAACCCCGCGACCTCCTTCACGATCCACGGAGCAAGTTTGGTAAAGGCCCCATCCTCAATCGCGCCGGCCTTCTTTTCCTCAACCGTAACATTGCCGGTAATGACCGGCATTTCCGATCTCTTGATGGCAGACTCAACAATATCTATCCCCCAATCAAACTCATGATTGCCCAGAACCCATCCATCGTAGCCCATCTTATTGAAACTATCGATCATGACCTTCCCTTCGGTCTGATAACCCGCAATTGTACCCTGGTAAACGTCTCCAACATCAAAAAGTAAGTGATCCGGACATTCTTTTCGCCACTTCCGAATCTGGGTCGCGCAGCGAGCTAACCCACCGACATTACCAATGCCATCGTAAGTCTTACTTGGCAGAATATGGCCATGCAAATCGGTAGTGTGAAATAGAGAAATCGTTTTGATGGACCGTTGCCCGGCCATACAGGCTGGAGCAGACATCCAAGCAGCTGCACCCGAAAGAAAATGACGACGATTCGGATTCATGAATCTCAAGTTTTCTCTTTGCGAATTTTTTCAGCGCTCAATTTCTTGTGATATCGACCTTGCGCAATATCAGTTAAAAGAAGAACTCCAATCACGAAGTAAAAGGTTGTCTTGGTCATCGCATGAATTTCATTACCAAAGATCGTCAAATGAGCGAGATGTGCTCCTTCCGTCAGCAACATAATCCCAACGACAAATAAAACGAACAGACCCAGAACTTCATACATCCTGTTACGTCTCAAGAACTCCGTGACCCGATCAGCTAGAAGAACCATAATAGCTCCACCAATCAATATTGCCGTAATCATGACTCCCATTTGGTAACCTTCATGGCTGCCATCGGCTCCCTTCTTACTGGCAAGTGCCATCGCGCTCAGTATTGAATCAAACGAGAAGATCACGTTCATAAAAACAATCAATCCGATAACCTTTTTCGACGACGAAGGTTTACGATCGACTGCATTTTCCTCGTCTTCCAAAGACATCATATGCGCAATTTCTTTGGTCGCTGTATAGAGAATAAAGGCTCCACCGAATAAGACGATCAAACTGTGAAAATTGATAGAGCCCTCAATCCAGCCACCTTCGGCGAGTTCTAGGAATGGATCCTGCAATAATTCAACGAGATGAATGAGAATGAACAGTAGGACAATTCTTAATCCTACCGCGATCGTGATCCCCAGCTTACGAACCCGGCTTTGATCAGCCTCAGGCGCACGCTGCGACTCCAGAGAAATATAAAGAAGGTTATCGAAGCCTAGAACGGCTTGAAGAAGCACGAGGAGTCCAAGGGTAATCAGAGAGTTCAGTAATTCCGCCATCAGTTAGGATCATCAATTCGAAACGCGAACCATAAAGCAAAAAACCGACCCTAGTAACATTCCTTGGGCGGTCCTTTTAAAGAACGAAATTATCACGATTAATCCACCGTGGGTGGATCAGTAATCCCAGGAACTTCTGGTGGAGGTGCTACACCAGGAATATTTTGTCCACTTCCCCTCACAGGCGAATCAGAAGAATCTGGAGAGGGCGCCCGGGGCAAGGAAGCATCCTCAGCACGGAGTCCCGGCACTTCGGGAGGTGGCGCAACTCCGAAGGGTGCACTTCCAGGCTCAACCGGCGAAGGAACTGGACCATAATTGGAAACTTCAGTGCCTGGTTGCCCTCCTACTGCGGAAGATCGTCCAGTGACCATAATTTCAGGAACATAGCCGACATCCCCCGAATCTAATTCCACTTTCAAATAAGTCTCCCTGCTTGAAACCACTTTCATCGGAGTTTCTACCGACAAAACTTTGTCAGCAACTGCGCTCCCCTTGGGGAAAACTTTAAAGAAGGTCGCATTCGGCGTCGAAGTCACAACCCATTGCCCTTGCTTGTAGGTTGGAGTTGCCGGAGCAATCCATTCCGACGTCGAACCAGGACTACTTAAGGGATTGAAGCCACTGTCACTCAATGACCCATTGAATTTCTTTAAGGACCCACAAGACAAAGCTGTAAAAGCTAGAGCGCCAAGCATCAGCGGTTTAACAAAATTCATAGTATTTAAAGGTGACCATAGTGGAAGCTTTTAGTCAATGCCATTCGAAATCCATCAAGAATGTCTCCCTTTCCTACAAAAGAATATCCGATAATTAGATAGTGTGCGTTCGCTAAGATCTATCCTCCTCACTGGCGGTGCTGGCTTTATTGGTTCAGCACTAATCCGCGCTCTCCTACACCAACCTCATCTCGAACACCTCATCATTCTCGATTCGCTTACTTATGCCGGCAATCGAGCCAATCTGATAGGTCCAGACCAGGACCCACGCCTTAACTTTATCGAAGGTGATGTTGGCGACGAAGCACTCATCTCAAAACTTCTCAAGGAATTTAGATGTAGTGGGATCATGCATTTGGCCGCCGAAACCCACGTCGATCAATCGATTGAAAACCCCGCCAAATTTATCACTACCAACATCAACGGCACGTTCTCGATTTTGAACGCAGCAAGACGTCATGGCGTAGCACTTCTTCAGTGTTCGACCGACGAGGTTTATGGGCCGATTGTGGCCCCGACAAAGGCTGATGAATCCTTTCCACTCAACCCCTCCTCTCCATACTCCGCGAGCAAAGCAAGTGCAGACCTCATCGTGCAAGCCGCTCACCGCACCTTTGGCCAAGAAATTGTAATCGCAAGATGTTCAAACAATTATGGACCGCGACAGCACCGCGAAAAACTTATCCCAACCTTAATTCACCATGCTCTTCGAGACGAATCCCTCCCTATCTATGGATCGGGGAAACAAATCCGTGACTGGATTCATGTCGATGACACCGCACGTGGCCTCATCCGTGTCTTCGAAAAAGGGGAGAAAAATCGCATCTATAATTTAGGAGCGAATTGCGAACGCACCAATCTTGAGATCGCGCGCGCAGTCTTAAAAACCCTAAATAAGCCTGAAACTCTGATCGACCACATCGAGGATAGACCCGGCCACGATACAAGGTATGCGGTCGATGCTACCCGGTCTATGAACGAACTAGGATGGCGACCAAAACTCCCTTTCCAAACCGGCTTTGAAAAAGTGATTCACGAATTGAGTATTGCGCTGAACCCGGATTAACCCACTCCAAGTTCCTCGCCAAGCTCTTCCTCAACATGTTTGATTTCACAAGCCTGTAATCCGTGGTCACGAATCCCTTGGAGGGTTCGTAATGACCCGCGCTTTGTGCCCGGCCCACGAACTTTTTTCATCGCCGTTTCAACGAGCATCGGTGTTAAAGCAGCAAGACCAATACATGCAAGCGAGAGTCCAATTGGCCGACGAGCTCGAGAGCTCATCGCCTCAGAAACCAGAATTCCAGCCGCCGCACCAAGCACTGCGGGAGCAAAAGCGGCCGTAGTGTCCACCCAATCCCGCTCCTCGTAAATATCGTTCATAGGAAGAACTTACCGTAAAAATATCCACATCCCAAATTAAAAACGTGGGTCAGCACGTTTTGACAAGCCGCCTCCCTCTCTGTTGAATACAGCCCAGATGAGTCAACACTACGCTTTAATTCTTGCCGGTGGGAGCGGCACTCGCTTCTGGCCCCTAAGCCGCAATGCCAAACCAAAGCAGCTCCTCCATCTCTTTGACGACACTACCCTACTCGATCAAACCATCTCGCGTCTACAAGGCCTCATTCCTACCGAAAACATTCTTATTCTTACAAACGCACTTCAAGAGACTGAAGTGCGCAAGGTTGCCCATATGCTGCCTCCCGAAAATATCTTTGCCGAACCTGCCAAACGAGACACTGCGCCAGCCGTTGCCCTCGGCATCGGTCTTGTCGCCGCTCGTGATCCGGAAGCGACCATGGCAGTTCTTCCCTCAGATCAACTCATCAACGACACTGAATCATTTCAATCCGTCCTTTCAGACAGTTTTTCGATCGCATCGCAAACGGATGCCCTTATTACTATTGGAATCAAACCTACTTGGCCGTGCCCTTCCTACGGCTACATTGAGCGGGGATCTCCAGCGAAGCTTGAATTTAACATCACCCACGAACCATTCGAAGTCTCTCGATTCCGTGAAAAACCAAATCCCGAACTCGCCGAAAAATTCCTCCGCCAAGGAAACTTTGCCTGGAATGCCGGTATGTTTGTTTGGTCGCTCAAAACTGTCACTGCCGAACTCCGCCAACACACTCCGGAGCTAGCCGGCTTTATTGAGGAGCTCGAATCTTCAACTGATGTCCATCAGACCATCGACAAAAAGTTCCCGTCACTCACACCAATCTCCATCGACTACGCTCTCATGGAGAAGGCTTCCCGCGTTTTGAATATCGAAGCGACCTTCGACTGGGATGATGTTGGCTCCTGGATTTCTGTCGCCAAATATCTTGATACTCAGGGCAATAATAATCAGACCAATGATGAGATCACTGAAATCGAATCCGAAAACAACATCATCTTTAACGGTCGCAAACAAGCTAGGATAGCGCTCCTTGGAGTTGACGACCTAATCGTTGTCCAAACCGACGACGCCCTTCTCATCGCTAACCGACATCAAGCAGACGATATCAAGAAGCTTAGCGACCAACTCCCTGAAAATCTTCTGTAAGAATTCCTAATGAACTCAAAACCTCCACCGTTTTTAATCTTATTCTTCCCGCCGAATTTTTCAGAGTCTTCGTTGCTTGTTCCATCAGCGCGATTGCGCAACTAGGAAAATGACCCATCCCATCCTCGCCATCGATCACGGAGACGCCCGCATTGGAATCGCCGCGACCGATGAGCTTGGAATCGGCACACACCCGGTTGAAACAATCGACTGCCGAAAATCTGAGCCCATCCCCCGTATTCTTGAAATAATTCGCGAGCGGAAGATCGCCGTGATTGTGCTTGGCCTACCCCTTCGCATGGATGGATCTGAAGGAACCTCCTCTACTAAGATCAGAAAATTTGGAGAAGAACTTCGCAAACACCTCGGAGAAATCCCCTTAACCTTTTTCGACGAACGATTCACGACTGTCACTGCTACCGAAAAGCTTCGGGAAACTGGGAAAAAAGCGAAACATCAAAAGGACATCATCGATCAAGCCGCCGCCCTTGAAATCCTGAGAGATTATCTCGGGTGGTAGAGTTGAATCGATCTCTGTCCTGCCCTCAAATCTGCGAGCCGATTGTATCTTGGAATGCTTGCCCCGCCGTTGATTCTTTAGTGACCGCCATGCTTCGAAAACCAGACCTTCTAATCACTCGTTCCTCAGAATTCGGCATTTAGACAGTCCATTTTCCGAAACTGGAATCAAGCCCCATCCTTTTTGACAGCAATCCCATTTGGGAGAAGAGGCTCGAAAAACTTACCCTTCTTGCTCCGCAGGTAAAATTTCACGACCTCCCCCTTTTTCGGAATTAATTCGTGTCCTTGTAATCCAGGTATCGGAGGAATGCGAGTGGAAGGCTGCCAAGCAATTACATCGATTTGATCGTCCACTTTAACGCCAGCACCTTTCGAAATTATTTTCACTTTGATTTTGATCGTAAAGACTCGATCCCTATGGAGCCCTAATCCCTTTTCAATAAGGGATTTCTGAATCTTTGAGGTTACCTCAACGATTTGCCCCGAAACGATATGACTGGCTTCCTTCTCGAGCTTTTTAGAAGTAAGGGGTGCTTTAGCAGCCCACGTACAGGGGGCGCTTAGGGCAAAGAATAGGCCTAACAAGAGCACAAGAATTTGGTCTATTTTTGATCCTGTATTCATAAATATCGGAGAGTCTGAATCGACCGGAGCTACGATTCCCAAATCTCTTATCTACACTGTCTTAGCCCCGGGGGCGAGAGTCGATTCCCTTAAGGTTGATTGAATCCTTGGCACGTCCGAAAAATCAACACTATTGAGATTGCCTAACTGCTTCCAAATCTCGACGAAATACGATTTTCGCCCAGATAGGCTTGTGGTCAGACAAAGGATTTTTTAATTCGATGATTCCTCCGTCCGTTGCCTTGGAACCAGCCGCTACGCGATACAATATGTGATCGATTACTCCATGATTCTTCTGCGGATTTTGGGCGTTATATGTAAACTCTTCGGATACATCGATTTCCAGATCGTTCCAGATTGATCTGAATCCTGCCCCCTCGACCGTTTGCATGGCAGCATCACCAATCTTGTTGTTGTAATCCCCAACCACTATGACCCTTTCTATTGTTTCTTTAGGGAGAACCTCAGTTGCAAGACTATACGCATGACCATCTCTTGCACCCGATTTACAGATATGTAGCGACAAAAAAGAAACAGGAACGCCGTGAATTTTAGTTGTCGCTCTAACAACTGAGGCAGGATTCCAGCCAACGCCTGTAAGTTTATGTTCCTCAGTATCTTTCAAGGGCGTCCGGCTAAGAATAGTCTTGTACTTATCCTTATGGTTGGCCGAAGATATTTTACCCACAAAACTATATTTCATCCCTAGGACCTTGCCAACCCGGGCAGTCCAATCTCCATCTGGAGCTTCGTTAAAGCCAATAATATCCAGTTTGTAAGGCTTAAACATGTTCCCAACCTGCTCAGGAGTCGCACTTCTACTGAATTCGACATTGTACGAAGCGACGCGAATGGCAATAGAGCGATCTGGACCCGGGAAAGCCAGGCTGACTCCCATCCCACACCAAAAAACAACAATAGATAATATTTTTAGTTTCCTCATTTCAATTTACTCTAACTTTTTCGTATCCCTAGAATGAAAAGTTTAGGGCATGCTTATTCGTCTCAATTTCTTCTCACCATGAGATGACCGACTACCCAAGTGCGACTTCAAACTAATTTTCCTTCATTCAATACCAATTACCAATATGCAGAAATTTGATAAGTCAGTCCAGATTTCGTATCGTGATAGTAATAATGAGTACCCCCGTTACTCGCACAGTAGACATATGAGACGGTATCCGCTGTCACCTCCCAGCCAAAAGGGCCCATTACTTTTCCAATGGTTTCTGCTTCTACCGGCAATCTCTCACTGAAAGAACTCAAAGCTTCCCCAGGACGCCCGAATCGCTTGTCGAGGAAAGCATTAAGGTCTTTCCCAGCCACCGTGTAGAGGGCGTAGTGGTCTAGCAAGTCCCTCCGCAGCGTGATCTCAGAAGCAGTGGGTGGGATCAGATTCCTCCCCCTCTCAGGCCACCAGATGCTACCTCTGGTCTCATGTTTTGTGTCGACTCCGTAAGTTCGGAATAGAATCAACACAAAGACTATCAGCACTACAGAAATCAGAACACATATCTTGAGCACATTTTTTTTGCGCACCAATTTGGGAAGTGGAGGAGGGACCACCTCTCCCTTGATTTGCGTTGGCGTAATCACTGTCATTACAAGATAGGAACACTACTTTATAAGAATCTTATGAAGTCACGGTGTAATTTTCGTGAAATGATAGCGAGCTAGCCGAACGGCCAAGTCAATTTGCGCCTTACCAAAATATCATTCAGATTTGTGAAAAACTTTCTGCACCTTGTCGAGATATTGGTGTAGCGGGTCTTTTTCGAACTCGTTTCCCTTTCTGAGATTTCTCTGCATCTTGAGGTAGTCCTCAAACTCACCACTCTCCTTTTGAACACTGGACAAGTGATACCAATCCATAAGATCAACGAGCTTGCGATGACGCTCTACCTCAGCAAGTCGAAACTCCTTAAGGTTCTCAATCATTTCTTCAACCTCGTCTGTTTTCCCATCTGCGATATCGGAAAGGATTTTGAGGTAACCCGCAATAACTGGGCGAAACGTTGGGAAACAACGAAAACTTAGGTGTGCAAGGAGATCATTAGCTGGCCTTATTGATTCAATACGTTCTTCTTTAGACTCAAGCCCTGCCACCTGACGCCACGATTCCAAGCTCACCCGAAAGGCCTCTTCGTTTTCGTTTTCCAGATGCAGTTCTAGAATTTCACTTAGACGTTCATCGGTCTCTGGAATCGTCATCGCCTCACTTAACTTTTTTTCAGAGAGGGCAGCCACTTGCAACATCCACCATCGCTCCAAACCTTTAGGCCCAAGGTTGGCCTGCGGAAAATGCGTCCTCAAAAGAATCATTTGTTCTCCTTCAAAAACGGCAACTTTAGCTAAAAACTCAGCGAGGCTTTTTGCCCCCTGGTTCTGGGCGAGAAGTGCCATAACGAGAGCCCCGGAAGAAGCCCGAAAAAGCTCCCGACTCAGAACATCAAGTCCGGCGATTGCCGCGCGGTCTACCAGATCCTCTACTTCAATCCAGCCACCACTTTCCATCAGAGAAGAATACATGCGACGATCTCCCTTGCCATTTTGCCACTGAATGGCCTCGGCCAGGCCATCAAGAAGCCACGGTCTGACTTCTACCCTTTCTGCGGATTTCCCCTCAGGAAGCGAACGCAGGCTTCGCTCCATAACAAGCATTTGTAAGATGACCCGCTCAAATTGTTTTTGCTCAAAAGAATTGCCCCGCCCCAAACGAAGATAAATCTGCAAGCGATAGGGAGCTCCCCCCTCCAGCTTTAAAAACTCCACCGAAATTTGGGACCTCTTTCCCTTCTCAAAAGGAAAGAGCTCCAAATAGATTGGGTAAGGCTTTCCGGGCACCTCACCCACTAATCGATCAAGGTCCGCGATCAAGTCATCGGCATCTTGAATCATTGCCACACGCAAGCTGGAGCTTCCCCCCAGAATGGTGAGACGCCCATCGATCGAACTCGACCTGCCCTCTTGCCCAAACGAGCAAAAAGGAAGAAGACAAAGAACGAAAAAAAGGAATCTCACAGCGCGGAGAGCATTTCCTCTTTGTGACTCCAGAACAAGAGTGGAATTGAGCGCTTCCATTTTCTAAAGCTTCGCGTATTGGATAAGTGTCATTCATGAACAAGCTAGACGAAATCATCGCCTACAAGAAAAGGGAGATCGAATCCCTCATTCCCCTCACCAAAAAATTGCGGGCATCCGCCCTTATGCGCAATGACTTTGGAGGTTTCCGAGCTGCTCTAGACCAGGGGCCCGAAAAACTCGGAGTAATTGCCGAGGTTAAGAAAGCCTCACCCTCGGCCGGGATCATTGATCCAAACTTCGATCCTGTTCGTCAGGCTAAGCGCTACATCGATGGTGGCGCCACCTGCATGTCAATTCTGACCGACCAGAAATACTTTCAGGGGCACCTGTCTTTCCTTATCGAAATCTCAAAGATCTCCCCAATCCCTCTTTTGCGAAAGGACTTCACGGTCCACCAATGCCAAATTTACGAAGCCAGTGTCTCTGGCGCCGATGCCATCCTCCTGATTGTGGCCGCTTTAAACGACGATGATCTCCACAAACTGTATGATGCCGCGCGCGATGTTCAACTTGATGTTCTAGTCGAGGTTCATGATCTCCCAGAAATGGAGCGCGCTCTTGACCTTGGCGCTGATCTCATTGGCATCAACAATCGGAACCTCCAGACCTTCACCACCGACCTTAAGACTACGGAAAAACTAGCCGAAGAGGTCCCAGACGATGTTATTTTGGTTTCTGAATCCGGACTCAAAGATACTACCGATGCCCAGAAGGCCCTCGATTCAGGAGCAAACGCCATTCTGATCGGCGAAACCTTGATGCGCCATGATGACCCTACAAGAGCGGTGGAAGAATACCTCGCGCTAAGAACAAACCAAGAATGAGATACAAGAGCGACGCATGACTTCCTAGCATTCGAATCAACGGTAGGATTTCCCTCAAAATTAACTTCCCAGAGAAATGGACGACCTTCCAGGGAACTGACCTCGGTGGCCGCACGGCCACCTCCTTAGGTTGCTATCAAAACCGAAGTTATAAAAAACCGCGCAGTGACTAGGCGGTTTGTGTTTGTTTGGCAGCGGCTAGATCGACCTCAATGGCCTCAAGAACATCATCTTCAGGATGAAAATCGGCAGCGTGATAAGAACTTCGCACAAGTGGTCCACTCGCGATGTGGCGGAAACCTTTTGAGAGGGCTACCTCCTTCCACTCATCAAACCTCTCGGGAGTGACATATTCCACGACTGGAAGGTGCATTGGAGTCGGACGAAGATATTGGCCTAAGGTCAGAACAGTCACGTCAGCCGAGCGAAGATCATCCATGGCCTGCGCAATTTCATCGGGCTTCTCGCCCAAACCAAGCATGATACCACTCTTAGTCGCGACTTTTCCTTCGACCATTTCCTTAGCCTTTTTGAGAACGGCAAGAGAACGATCATATTTAGCCCTACTCCGAACCAATGGAGTCAAGCGCTCGACCGTCTCAAGGTTGTGATTAAAAATATGCGGGCGAGCCTTCATTACCAAATCGAGAGCCCAATCCTTATCGTTAAAGTCCGGCACGAGCACCTCAATAATAATACCGGGGTTGGTCTCACGAACTGCCTCGATAGTCCTCTGAAAGTGCTCGGCACCTCCATCCTTAAGATCATCTCGGGCGACCGCAGTTATGACAACGTGATTCAAATTCATGCGCTTAGTCGCCTCGGCAACCCGCTGGGGCTCGTCTGCTTCAAGATCATCCGGCTTAGCAGTTTTGACCGCGCAAAACCCACATGCACGCGTACACTTCTCTCCTGCTATCATGAAGGTGGCAGTCCCCTGCCCCCAACATTCCCAGCGATTCGGGCACTGGGCTTCTTCGCAAACCGTCACCAAGCTCAAATCCTTGATCATGGACTTGGTATCCCAAAAAACGGGATTATTCGGCAACCTAACCTTAATCCAGTCAGGCTTTTTATCGAGATGAAGGGAAGAATCCATCTTCATTCGAGGACCGAAATTTCTGCCGCTACCGCAACCACTCATTACTGCTAATTACCTCCTGATCATGCCAAGCGCACCGCCTGCTCTCTTCGAGATCTTCTTTCAAAAAACTATTGTCCCCAGATTCCCAATAGATATTGCTCGTTCCAAAGTCAAGTAAGGGCAATTGGAACTCTGATAAAGTCATGCCCCAACTAATCCAAGGAAGTTAATCGGCCCCATTTAGAGATTGGAAAAGCCATATTAAAAACTACCTCAAAGCCTAAACCATCTCAGCAAGTCGACGGCAAACCTCCTCAACATTCTCCCGGGAATTAAAGGCTGAAATCCTGAAAAAACCTTCTCCAGCTGCACCGAACCCAGCACCAGGAGTGACGACCACTTGGGCCCCCTCAAGCATCTTGTCGAACATCCCCCAGCTCGTAATTCCCTCGGGGCAACCCACCCAAACATAAGGAGCATTTTCACCACCCCAAACTTTCAACCCCAAACCTTCACAAGCTTCGCGGAGCAATTTTGCGTTCGTCATGTAATGTTCAACTAGACCGGCAACCTCGGCTTTTCCAGCTTCGGAATAAATCGCCTCAGCACCCCGTTGAACAGGATAGCTCGCCCCATTAAACTTAGTGGAATGGCGACGGCCCCAAAGTTGTTTCAAAGGAACCCTTTCACCCGCAGCGGTTGAACCAGTCACCGCTTCAGGAATGACAGTGTATGCGCAACGCACGCCAGTAAACCCACCATTCTTAGAGAATGATCGAAATTCAATCGCGCACTGGTGAGCCCCTTCGATTTCAAAGATTGAGCGAGGAATAGAGGCATCCTGAACAAAAGCTTCGTATGCAGCATCATAAAGGATAACAGCGTCGTTCTCGAGCGCGTAGGCCACCCAAGCTTCAAGCTGCTCACGAGTGGCAGTCGTTCCTGTTGGATTGTTTGGATAACAAAGATAAATAAGATCAACTTTTTCCTCAGGGATCGCCGGGACAAATCCATTTTCGGCAGTACACTTTAAATAGACTAAGCCTTCATATTCACCAGCCTCATTTGCTTCGCCAGTATTTCCAGCCATCACATTGGTATCGACGTAAACCGGATACACGGGATCGGTCACCGCGATTTTATTCCCCTGGCCAAAGATATCGAGAATGTTTCCGGAATCACATTTAGAGCCGTCAGAAACAAAAATATCACCAGGATCGATTCCAAGTCCGCCATAAGCATTGCGAGCAATTGATTCACGAAGAAAAGGGTATCCTTGCTCTGGACCATAACCGCGAAAACTACCACGATCTCCGAGTTCATCGACAGCCTTCTTCATAGCCTCTCGAGCTGCAACAGGAACCGGCTCAGTCACATCACCAATGCCACAGCGAATGAGCTGCTTGGCCTTCTCGGGCTCGGATTCAGTATAGGCGTTGACACGACGGGCGATCTCCGGAAAGAGATAACCCGCTTTAAGCTTTTGGAAATTTTCGTTGATGCGAGCCATGACGGAAGTGGAATAGCCATCCTCTGCTCGACTCGCAACCGAAATCACTCGCGGAAAGAGACCTTTATGAGCCGAATGATCCGTCTTTCACGAAAGGCTCTTCGTAATTTCGTCAGCCCAATACCTCGCTAATCCAGCGTAATCATTATTGTCTTCGGCATAAGTAATCCCACGCGAAACATTAATGACACTCGCAGCATTCCGACCGCTTCCAGCCAAAGAATCAAGCGACCCCCCCTGAGCTCCCAACCCGGGCACCAATAGCGGCACATCTGGAAGATTCTCAAGTACGTCACCGTCGGCGTTCGTTAAACCCACTACTAGTCCCG
>Ga0213863_10000871_pt1 | contig 22501 bp, 17 predicted proteins | sample PICome_8_FD_160128 | JGI IMG/M metagenome (GOLD analysis project Ga0213863, IMG submission 160128) | Coastal seawater microbial communities near Pivers Island, North Carolina, United States - PICO497 | ecosystem: Environmental > Aquatic > Marine > Coastal | place: USA: North Carolina... | reverse complement strand
CAGGGCTGCTCACAGAGGCTTAATACTTAGACGCTCAATGCCAGAGTTGCGAGAGCTAATAGATAAGTCTAGGGAGTTGTACCCTAAAGCCTTTCCGGGGGCTAAATACAAAGAAGTTGAAAAGCTATGGAACTTTCCAAGCGGTGCAAAGATTGAGTTTGGCTTCCTTGAGCGTGATGCTGACGTTTACCGCTATCAGGGTCAAGCATATAGTTGGATAGGGTTTGATGAAATAACACATTTACCTACAGCTTTTGCATGGAACTATCTAGCTTCTCGTTTACGTACAACAGATCCTGAAATTGAAGTATATATGCGTTGTACAGCAAACCCCGGAGGCGCGGGAGCTAACTGGGTTAAAAAGAGATATATTGATCCCGCACCCGCCAATGTAAGTTTTAGAGGCGGTGATGGATTAACAAGAAAGTTTATTCCTGCTAGATTACAAGATAATCCATATCTAGCTGAAGATGGTCGTTATGAGCAAATGCTTAACTCAATGCCGCCAACACAAAGAAAGCAATTGTTGGACGGTAATTGGGATGTTGCAGAAGGTGCAGCATTTACTGAGTTTAATCCGTTTGAGCATGTAATAACACCGTTTGAAATTCCGCTGCACTGGGAAAGAATAAAAGGCATTGACTATGGGTATGCCTCAGAAAGTGCATGTGTATGGGGTGCAGTTGACCCTAGTGACGGAACACTAATTATTTACCGTGAGTTGTACCGAAAAGGTTTGTTAGGCACTGACTTAGCTAGTATGCTTACTGAGATGGAATATGAAGATCCTTTCTCAGTTCAGGGTGTTTTAGATACAGCGTGTTGGAGTAGAACTGGTACAACTGGCCCTACAGTTGGCGAAACTTTGCAAAGAGCAGGACATAAGCTAAGAAGGGCTGATAAGAATAGAATCCAAGGTAAAATACAAATCCATGAATACTTAAAGTTACAGCCAAGCGGAAGGCCCAAATTGCAAATATTTAATACATGCCCTAACCTGATACGCGAACTTCAAAGTATTCCTCTGGATAATAAAAACCCAGAAGATGTAGATACACATGCTGCTGACCACGCTTACGATGCACTTAGATATTTAATTATGTCTAGACCTCGTATAAACGATACATTAAGTCAAATGCGTCAGTTCCAAAGAGAACAACATTTTAAACCCTTAGATTCAACTTTTGGATATTAACATGAAGAAAAATAAATATAAGTATAATAATGGGGGTTTAGTAGCTCAAAAAACTTTCAAAGGTGTTGGAAGTTTAGAAGCAAGAGCTTCAGGTGATCAAGGTTATAATGCAAGAAGTTTAACAGCTTCTAAAAATATAAACGGCACACGAGTTACAGCAAGCAAATTTCAAGATTCTTTTGGAAATAAAGGAAATAGTTATAGCGTTGAAAAACAGTTACCTAAACGATCTTCTGTAGGTGTAACTAAGTCACGCTATAATTTGGGAGCTTCTTACAACAAACAAACTAAAAGCGGCTTAAATTTTAGGGCTGAAGTAAACAGAGATGCTCGTGGAGCATTGTCTGGTAGTATGTCTATTTCTAAGCCACTTTAAAGGTAACTTAAATGTCAGAAGAGAATACACTATATTCAAACGCCAACGAAATCTATTTCAGTGAAGTAGAAGGTGAACATGGTTTAGAAATGAACCTAGATGAAAGCATTAAGTCTCAGCTTGTAGGTTTAATTGAAGAAAGATTTGAACAAGCTGAACTTGCTAGAGAACATGATGAACAACGATGGTTAAGTGCTTATCATAATTTCAGAGGTTTATATGGTAAAGGCGTTAGCTTTAGAGAGTCTGAAAAATCTAAAGTCTTTATTAAAGTCACGAAAACAAAAGTATTAGCAGCATTCGGACAGTTAGTTGATGTTATTTTTGGTACTGGTCAGTTTCCTATTGGTGTTAAAGAAACACTAATTCCAGAAGGAGTTTCGACATATCGCCACGTTGATATGACCCCTAATTTAGAAACTAGCTCCTATCAAGACACAGAAGAAGAAGAAAAACCAAAAGAAGAAGAAGTAAACCCCTTTGACGTAGGATATGAAGGGGACGGCAAAGTTCTAAAGGCGGGGGCGACTTTTTCACAAGGCGAGTCTCGTTTTGAACAGCTACTAAAAGAAGCAGAAGAAGACGGGAAGATTAAATTAGAAGATGGCCCGTCACCTGATCCTAACGTGCTAGAAGTTTCTCCTGCTAAAGAAGCTGCACGTAAAATGCAAAAACTAATACACGACCAAATTGAAGAGTCAAATGGATCTTCTGAATTACGAAACGCGATTTTTGAAGCTTCTCTTTTTGGCACAGGAATAATCAAAGGCCCGTTCAACCACAACAAAACTATTGGAAGGTGGAAAAAGGATGAAGCAACGGGTGATCGTAACTATGACCCTATTAGTGTGCGTGTACCACGTATTGAATTTGTTAGTATTTGGGACTTTTTCCCAGACCCTAGCGCAACCACAATTGACGAGTGTGAGTATGCTTTCCACCGTCACAAGCTTAATAGAAGTCAGCTTAGAGCTTTAGCAAGACTTCCTTATTTTAGTAAGGAATGTATTAGAGAGTGTCTTGTATTAGGGCCAAACTATGAAGAACGTGATTATGAGCATGAGTTAAAAGATGATGCTCGTACAGATGAGTATGGCTCAGGACAGTTTGAAGTCTTAGAATATTGGGGAATTATGGATGCTGAATATGCGCGTGAAGCGGGTATGGAGATTCCAGAGGATGTAGACGATTTAGATGAAGTACAAATTAATGCTTGGATCTGTAATGGTAAGCTTCTCCGTTCAGTGGTTAATCCTTTTACTCCAAATAGACTGCCCTATAATGCCTTTAGTTACGAGCGTAATCCTTATAGCTTTTTCGGTATTGGTGTTGCCGAAAATATGGATGACTCGCAACAGATAATGAACGGCCATGCTCGAATGGCAATTGACAACTTAGCATTAAGCGGTTCTTTAGTTTTTGATGTAGACGAGTCTGCTTTAGTTGGTGGGCAGTCAATGGAAATATACCCCGGAAAAGTCTTCCGTAGACAAGCAGGAATGCCGGGGCAAGCTATTCATGGAGTTAAGTTTCCAAACACTTCTCAAGAAAATATGATGATGTTTGATAAGTTTAGGCAGCTTGCTGATGAACAGACAGGAATACCTAGTTACTCTCATGGTCAAACAGGCGTTCAGTCTATGACACGTACCGCTTCAGGTATGTCTATGCTACTAGGTGCTGCATCACTTAATATTAAAACTGTTGTAAAAAACCTAGATGACTTTTTGTTAAAGCCTTTAGGACAAGCATATTACCAATGGAACATGCAGTTCTTTGACGGTGATTTAGAAATCGAAGGTGATTTAGAAATTAAAGCTATGGGAACAAATAGCTTGATGCAGAAAGAAGTACGAAGTCAACGACTGACAATGTTCTTACAAACTGCACAAAACCCAGCTATTGCTCCGTTTGTTAAGATCTCTAAGATTATTAGTGAGCTTGCATACAGCCTTGATTTAGATCCAGATGAAATACTAAATGACCCTGAAGAAGCTGCTATTATGGCACAAATTATAGGAGTACAAAATGCTGGACAAGCAACTGGCAGCGAGGCTGTCGCCCCTAGTGAACAATCAGGAGCTATGGGAGGCGTTCAAGCAGCACCTGAACAACCTCAAGATGTTGGAGTTACAGGCACTGGCGGTGGCAACATCGGAACAGGAAATGTTCCGCAAGCAGGGGAAAGTGAGTTCTCTGGTTAATTTAGAACAACTAAAAGATCAAGTAAAAGAAGCCAAACAAAGAATTGAGGATTAACTGAAATGAAAGTACCTAAGCCTGTTGTTGTAAGTCTATTAGGCAAACTTCTGGATAAAGAAGTTGCAGAGGCTGGCGTTAAAGCCAGCAAAGTTAAACAGCAGAAAGTAGATGCTGAACGAGTCCGTGATGCTTTAGATGAAGAAATGATTAAAAATCCTTCTTATTTAGACGAGCTTGATGATGATGAATACTTTGATCTTGTAGAAGCCCTTCCTGAAAAAGAACGTGCAAAAATGATGGGTGATGATTACGGTGCAGAAATAGTAGAAAGTCAAGAAGGAATGATGACTTCTATGACACCTAAAGAAGCAGCAAACAGTTTAGAGTTATTTACAGGTGCTTCAGAAGTTTCTCAATATTTAAATACATTAGACGCTAAAGGTCTTAAAGAGTTCAGAGAAAATGTAAGTGAAGCAGATGCAGATCTTTATCAATCAGCACTAGATCGTTTAGAAGCTATTGGCCCTAGAGTAGCGAAACACGAAGGAGGCTCTATGTTAGTACCACCAGAGCGTGAAGGATATTCTCGCGGTGGGCGTATTGCACAAATGGTTGCTGATATGATGCGCAAAAATGTTAAGAAGGGAAAGAAACCAACACGCAAACAAGTAGATACTGCTGTAGTTGAAACAAAAAAAATGTATCCTAATTTAATTAAAAAATTAACTACAGAAAATAAAAACGAAGAAAAAACTTTACGTTCTCTTGAAAACTATGCAACTGGTGGTGGCGGTAAAACTGACATAGATTCTATTTTAACAAGCCTTAAAAAAGATGCTACAGAATCACAAGAAACTACTACGCCTTTAGTGCGTAAGCAAAAAACGTATCGTAGTGATATGGCTAAAAATACTGCGGGTACAGCAGGTGTAACAACATTATTACTAGAAGGCCCAGAAGCAGTTAAAGATGTATATGAAAGTTTAACTGAAAGCAAACGTGAAAAGTTTGAAAGTGCATTTAGCGAAGCTCACAATGCAGGAGAAAATACTTTTATGTTTGAAGGTAAAAGTTATACTACAGATGTAGCTAAAGGAAGAGAAGCTAAAGCTTTTGGTGGACTCGTTAAATTTCTTAAAGAAAAAATAAAAACAATACAAAAAGCAGAAATACCTAGTATCAATGAAATGGAAGCTGCTTTAACTCCTGCGACTATGCCTTTAACAATGATGGCTGAAGGTGGTTCAATGATGCTGCCGCCAGAACTACAAGATACTTATGACAATATTCCAGAAGAAGAAAAAGAAGCGGCTGAAAAGTCACAGCTTCCTGACGCTGAAATGGAAGATAACTACTTACAATTTATACTAAACGAATCGTTAGAAGAAGACGATCAAGAATACTTAATGGACGTTCTAGAACAAGACGAGCGTTTAAGCATCATCTTTGATCAAGTTATGGATGTTGCAGGAGAATTTTCTGGTGAGGGGGAAGTCAATGGCCCCGGAACTGGAGTATCAGATTCGATACCCGCAAGGCTATCGGATGGTGAATTTGTTTTCACCAAAAAAGCCACTGATCAGTTAGGCGCAGATAAGCTTCAAGTTATGATGGATGATGCTGAACGTGCTTATGACGGTGGTTTAATGAAAAAAGCATTTGGCGGTATTGCTTATAATCCTATGGGAAATGGTAAAATGACCGATAGGATGACTGAGGATGAACTTACGGAAGAAGAAATTAAGCGACAAATGATTTCTGCTAACCGCATGCCAAGTGTAACCCCACGATAAGGCTACTCTATTTTAGACCCCTTATCACTTTATAAACCTAGAGGCCACCTTGAAGTATCAAGACCCTGTGATGTAAACGCGAACATTACAGCCACCTTGAAAGACTAGCAAGCCCCAACAGGAGTGTGACTATTATGTCTGAAGCAATTGAAAATGTAACTGAAGAACCTACAGCTAATCCGTATAATTCACGAAAGGAGTGGCATACGCCAGATTCTCCAAGTAGAGGAAGCGCAGACGGGCTGTTTTTTGAAGCTCCTTCTGAATCTAAACAGGCTACCCGCGAAGCGGCCCCTGAAGAAACTAAAGAAGAAGGGACAAAAAGAACAAACTATAAAAAACGCTATGATGATTTAAAGAAGCATTATGATCAAAAGATTGCTGACTTTAAACAAAGAGAACAAGAACTTGAAGCAGCCGCTATGTCGAATCAACCCGCATACGCACCGCCAAAGTCTCTTGAAGATCTTGAACAGTTTAGAGAGCAGTATCCTGATCTATATGAAACTGTGGAAAGTGTAGCCCACCTTCAAAGTGAGCAACAACTAGAAGCAATTAAATCAAAGCTTTCTGTTATCGAAGAAAGAGAAGCTGCCATTGCACGTAGAGAAGCTGAAACAGCCCTACAAGAACGGCATCCTGATTTTGACGAGATACGAGGCGATGATAACTTTCACGAATGGGCTAAAGAACAACCAGAACAAATTCAAGGTTGGATCTATGAAAACCCAGATAATGTTGCTTTAGCAATTAAAGCTATTGATCTTTATAAATTGGAAACAGGTATCAGTGCAAAAGAACCTGCGAAGAAGAAAAAGTCACAGCCTACCACATCTGCGGCAGATTTCGTTTCTACTAAAACAACTACAGTAGATGCAAAGCAGCCAAAGATTTGGACTCAACGGGAAATTGCTGCCCTAAGTATGGCTCAATTTGACAAGTATGAAAGTGAAATTGATCAAGCCATTATGGAAGGGCGAGTAGTTCCATAATAATTTAATGTCTTTTTAGGAGAATATAACATGGCTCAATATTTTGAACCCTCAACGGATACTAATGCTAACTTTGCAAGCAGTATCGCTGGACAAACTAACTCATACTTCCTTCCATCGGTTTACTCGAAGAAAGTTCTAAACTTCTTCCGTAAAGCCTCTGTTTGTGAAGCTATTACTAACACTGACTATGCTGGTGAAATCACTGCTTACGGTGACTCTGTAAAGATCATCAAAGAGCCAGTAATTTCTGTTTCTGCTTACACTCGTGGCAGCGACACTACAGCTACTAAGCTAACTGACCAAGAAGTTAATTTGGTTGTTGACAACGCCAACGCTTTCAAGTTTATCGTTGATGACATCGAAACTTCCATGTCTCATGTAAACTTCAAAGAAGTTGCATCTTCATCTGCTGCTTACGCTCTGCGTGATGCTTTTGATGCTGCTGTAATTGCTGAGATGTTTGCTGGTGTATCGGCTGCTACTCCTAACCATGTACTTGGTTCTGATAGCGACACTGACCTAGCTGGCGGTACTTTTGACGGTACTGGTAACTTGGACATTGGTCAAGGTACTGGCGAACACGATCCTTTGGATGTTATGGCTCACATGGCCCGTCTACTTGACGAGCAAAACGTGCCAGAAGAAGGTCGTTGGTTCCTAGCACCACCTAGCTTCTATGAGCAGCTTTCACAAGCAAGCTCTAAGTTGATGTCTGTAGACTTTAACGCTGGTCAAGGCTCTATCCGCAACGGTCTGGTTTCTTCAGGCAAGCTGCGTGGCTTTGACATGTATAAGTCTAACAACATTGCAGCTACTACTAATGCTGCTGGCAAGATCCTTGCTGGTCACATTAGCTCTACTGCAACTGCACAGACTATCACTAGCACTGAGGTCATCCGTGATCCAGATAGCTTTGGTGACATCTGCCGTGGTTTGCATGTATTTGGAGCAGAGGTTCTACGACCTGAAGCTCTAGTATCTGCTTTCTATGGTATTGACTAAGCAGTAAATTAAAGTCGGGGGTGTAAAAGCCCCCGCACTTTTTAAGGAGAAAAAGATGCCTCAAGTTGGAAGTAATGCAAAGCCTATAATGATTAAAGGCAAAAAAACTGGGAAAATTTTAGGCGATACAGGAAGTTGGTACAAAACAGAAAATAAGAAAAAATATGAAGATAACTACGATGCTATCTTTAGAAAAGATAAAACTAAATCAAAGGCACATTAATTATGTCAACAAGCTATTTAGATTTAACAAATGAACTTTTACGTGAGTTAAACGAAGTACCTTTAACTGCGGGTAATTTTTCTACAGCTATTGGTGTTCAGCAACACGTTAAAGATTCTATAAATCGTGCGTACTTTGATATAATTAATGAAGAACCACAGTGGCCTTATTTAGCTGTAAATGAAAGTGGTGAAGTAGATCCTATGTATGGTAATGTCTATGTTGAAACAGTGGCAGGACAAAGATACTATGAATTAAAACCCACAAGCTCTAGCATTACTACAGATTATGGTTCAATAGATTGGGATAACTTTTATATTACAACTGTTGGCGTTAGCGGTGAAACAGCACCCTATGATGGATCTAACTTACGTTATATCACTACAGAAGAATTTAAAGACTATAGAAGAGTAGCTGAAAACTTAGATGATGCAGATACTCAAAGCTATGGTATTCCTAATGCAGTAACAAGAAGCCCAGATTCTAGAAAGTTTGGGCTTAGTCCTATACCAGATAAAGTTTATCGTGTTTGGTTTTATGCTTGGAGTCTGCCTACAAAACTTGTTAATCCTACAGATACTTTAGTATTTCCTGAAGTATATAGCTCTGTTCTTCAAGCACGAGCTAGATATTATATTTGGCAGTTTAAAGACAACCCACAAGCAGCAGCTTTTGCATTAGATGATTATAAAAAAGGATTACGTAGTATGCGTTCTAACTTGTTAGAGCCTACTCCTACGTATATGAAAGATGACCGAATGAGATTTGTATAAGTATGGCAGCTTCACAACCTTTTGGTATTTCTTGTAAAGGTGGATTAAATACTAATCTTAACCAGCTTGAAATGCTTGCACAGCCGGGGCTTGCTACAAAGTTACAAAACTTTGAAGTAGACCCTGACGGTGGTTATAGACGAATCAATGGTTTTACAGCTTTTGGTTCTACACGACCTAACGGTAGCAATAGAGTTTTAGGTATTCAAGTATATGCAGACGGTATAGTTGTTTGTTCTGGAACAGATATATTTTTTAGTATTGATGGCAACAGTTGGTTACAAATTAATAGGTCTGGTGTACACAGTAGCGGAGATGATTATGCTACGTTTACTGGGCGAAGTATTTTAACTAGATCAGGACAACAACAAACATCTTTTGCAGTGTTTGAAGGTAATACAGATTATGGCGCATTAATTATTTGTGACGGTTCAAATAAGCCTTATTATTTTTATATGACAGGTACGGGAGATTTAAATACTCGTACTTTTTTTGCTGAAGAAATAACTGTTAGTAATAATTCTGCTCCTGATGTTTGTGCAATACACGACCATCATTTAGTAGTTGCAGGGGCTTCAGACTTTAAAAATACTATTTTTTATAGTCATAATTTTGAACCAGACAACTTTCATGGTACGGGTGCAGGAAGTATACAATTAAGTGATCAAGTAGTCGGGATTAAAAGTTTTCGTAATGACTTAATGATTTTTTGTAAAAACAGCATCCATAAACTTATTAATATTAATGACTCTTCTAATATTGCAATAGTTCCAGTAACTAAAAATGTAGGTTGTTTAAGTTCTCACAGTATTCAAGAAATTGGTGGTGACTTAGTATTTTTAAGTCCTGATGGTATTCGTTCAGTTGCGGGTACTGCAAGAATTGGAGATATTGAATTAGGGTCTGTAAGTAGACAAGTACAAGAGCTTATTTCAAATTTAGCAACATTAATAGATACGCACGTAATCTCAAGTGCAGTGTTAAGAAAAAAATCACAATATCGTTTGTTTTATTCTCCAGCTACAGGAAATATAGCAGATGCTAAAGGAATTATAGGAACTTTAACAGCAAACGGTTTTGAATTTTCTGAAACAAAAGGTATTCAAGCTTTAGGACTTGATAGTGGTTTTGATGAAGAAAACATAGAACAAATATATCATGGGGATAAAGACGGATATATTTATAATCACGACATTGGAAACTCTTTTATATCTTCAGGATCAACACAAAATATAGATGCTCAATACATTACACCTAATTTTGATTTTGGTGATGTAGGTACAAGAAAAACAATGCACTATGTTAAAATTTCTGTATCTCCTGAAGGTGAAGTAAGCCCTTCTTTAAGAGTTAGATATGATTATGAAGATCCTAATATTCCTCAACCAGCCGATTATAACTTAGCTACAATACCTTTGCCAGCCACTTTTGGTTCTTCTATATTTGGCACAGCAGTCTTTGGAGCTAGTAATGATCCAATGGTAAGACAAGCAATCGAAGGTAGTGGACACGCTGCTAGTTTTAGAATTAGTAGTCTAGATAAAAAAGCACCTTATTCAATAAACGGTTTATATATTAATTACGTTCCAGCGGGTAGGAGATAACCAAATGGCAGGTACTAGCTATACAAGACAAAGCACATTAACAGACGGAGATACAATTACTGCGGGTCTGTTTAATAATGAATACAATCAAATTGTAAGCGCATTTTCATACACAACTTCTGGAACAACAGGACATCAACATGATGGTTCTGCGGGTCAGGGTGGCAATATTCATACAATAGGCGACCAAGACTTTCTAAATAAAATTGTTGTAGATACAGCTAATAACCGTGTTGGTTTTTTTATTGAAGTAAGTGGAACTGCAACAGAACAAGTTAGAGTTGAAGACGGTGCAGTAGTTCCTGTAACTGACAATGATGTCGATTTAGGTAGCTCTAGTGTTCAGTTTAAAGATTTATTTTTAAACGGAACTGCTAATATTGATGCTTTAGTCCTTACTTCAGGATCAACTGTAACTACTATTCTTAATGAAGATAACATGTCTTCTGATTCTGATACTGCTTTAGCTACGCAACAATCTATTAAAGCTTATGTAGATGCTCAAGTTACTGCCCAAGATCTTGATCTTACTGATGGTACAACTGTCATTGCAATTGATTTAGATTCTGAAACTCTAAGCATTTTAGGAGGAACAGGAATTACTTCTACTGCGTCTGGTAACGGTGTAACTCTTTCTATTGACGGTACAGTTACAACACTTACTGGAACACAAACACTTACTAATAAAACTATTGATGCTGATAATAACACTATTCAAAACCTCGAAGTTGATAATTTAAAGTCAGGTGTATTAGATACTGATATTTCTAGTGTGTCAAGCTCTGACGACACACTTCCTTCTGCTAAAGCTGTAAAAACTTATGTAGATGCTCAAGTAACAGCACAAGACTTGGATTTTCAAGGAGATTCAGGTGGTGCTTTAAATATTGATTTAGACTCAGAAACTTTAACAGTAGCGGGTGGTACAGGTATTGACACCTCTGGAGCTACTAATACTCTTACTGTAGCAATTGATAGCACTGTAGCTACTCTTACAGACACTCAAACACTTACTAATAAAACTCTTACTACTCCTATAATTTCAGGTAACTTAACTACTGATGGTACTATTGACGGGCGTGACGTAGCTGCTGATGGTACTAAACTAGACGGAATAGAAGCTTCTGCTACCGCAGATCAAACAGCAGCAGAAATTAGAACGCTAGTTGAAAGTGCTACAGATTCAAATGTTTTTACAGACGCTGATCATAGCAAACTTAATGCAATTGAATCAGGAGCTACAGCAGACCAGACAGCCGCTGAAATTAAAACTGCTTACGAAAGCAATGCAGACACTAACGCATTTACTGATGCTGACCATACTAAACTAGACGGCATTGAAGCAAACGCAACTGCTGACCAAACAGACGCAGAAATTCGTGCAGCGGTTGAAGCTGCAACAGATTCTAATGTGTTTACTGATGCTGACCACTCTAAGCTAAATGCTATCGAAGCTTCGGCAGATGTTACAGATACAACTAATGTTGTAGCTGCTTTAACAGCGGGTTCTAACATTACTATCGCTGCTGATGGAACAATTGCAAGCACTGCTTCTGGAGGAGAAGAAACTTTACAAGAAACTTTAGGTTTTGGAAACACTGTAACTACAGATACTAAAATACAATTTAGAGATACAGGATTATACATTAATTCTAGTGCAGACGGACAACTTGATATTGTTGCGGATACAGAAGTACAGATAGCTGCTACGACAGTTGATGTAAACGGTGTTTTAGATGTGTCTGGTAATATAGTAGCAGGAGGCACAGTTGATGGCCGTGATGTAGCTGCTGATGGTACTAAGCTTGACGGTATTGAAGCTAGTGCAGATGTAACAGACACAGCTAACGTCACAGCCGCTGGCGCAGTGATGGACAGCGAGTTGACTAGCGAGGCATCTGTTAAGGCATTGAATCAGGGCGTAGCCACTACAGACAGCCCTACCTTTGCAGGATTGACAGTAGACACCGACACCCTCTACGTTGACTCAACAAACAATCGCGTGGGTGTAGGAACAACATCTCCTAGCAACGATTTACACGTATCAAGTGCAACTGGTTCGGCTAAATTAACATCGACTGGTGGTGGTGCAAATCTGTTTATGGAGTCAGCTGATGGTAACGCTACTCGTATTCGATGGGACAGTAATGCTAACTTTACAATAAGAAATGACGCTACTTCGTCTGACGTTTTTAATATTGACCAGTCTGGCAACGTGGGCATAGGTACTAGTTCGCCTAGTGCTACAGATTGGGGAAGTTCTAACCAAGTTCTACAGATTTCAGGAACACAGCCTCTATTGTCTTTAGAAGACACTGATACTGGTGAATTTCAAATAGCAAACTCAGGACAAAACCTCTACTTTTGGGATGCTGTAGCAAATTCTAACCGTATGTTAATCGACTCCTCTGGAAACGTGGGCATAGGGACTACAGCCATTATGCAGGACTTTGGTAGCGGCAGGACAACGCTTGCACTCAAAGGCGCAGCCAGTACTGATTATTCTACACTACAACTAGGCAACTACGGCACTAATGCCAACGACCAGATTCACGGTGTTATCAACTTCTATGACGGCACAGACTCTGTATCAAGAATACAGAGCGTTAGGCAGTCAACCGCTTTAGATTCTTATCTTGCGTTTTACACTGCGCCTTCCGCTGGTGGAATTACAGAACGAATGCGTATCGACTCCACTGGTCGCGTAGGCATAAACACTACGTCAACAACAGGTGGAAGATGTACCATTGAAAGTGGAGCTACATCGACACCAGCTTTGGTAGTAAGAAAAAACTCTACTACAGGAAATACATTTACTGTTAGAAATACTGCGACTTCTGACTCAACTTTTGGAATTGGAGTATATAACACTGTTACATCTTTAGACGCTTATGCTTCTTCTGGTGGTCAATCTCAAAACATAACATTTAGACGAGGCAGTTCTGGGGAAACCATGAGGTGTGCGTCTAACGGACGAGTAGGTATTGGAACTACAGCCCCTACTCAAGCTTTACACGTTGTCGGGTCTATCGTAGCTACTGGTAATATTACAGCTTACTATTCTGATGAAAGACTTAAAAATTTAATGGGTACTATACCTAGTGCTTTAGATAAAGTATCTAAGCTAAACGGTTACTACTATACTCCAAACACTACTGCGCTTTCTTTAGGCGTAGAGTCTAAAGGAGTTGAAGTAGGTGTATCTGCACAAGAAATTGAAGCAGTGCTTCCTGAAATAATTGCTGATTCTGTAGTAGGTAAAGGATACAAAACAGTTATGTATGAAAAAATAACTCCTTTACTTATTGAAGCAATTAAAGAGCTTACAGATAAAGTAAGCAGTTTAGAAGCTAAAGTTAAAAAGATGGAGAAATAATATGCCTACAGAAGAAGAAACAGCAGCAGCAGAAGCAGTAATAGAAGCAGAAAGACTGCTATTTGAGGCACGTTTAGCTTTACATACACAAGTAAACATTGCTACACAGGTTTTAGTTAGGGCCGCAAACAGAGCAACAGAAAGCGAAAAAGATACTATTAGTGCTGCTATAGCTAATGCAAACATTGTAGTTTTAATGGATGTAGTAGCGGATATTAATTCTGCTACTGAAAGTCTAGCTGCATCTTATGTTGGCTTACAAGAAAGAATGAAGCAAATACCACTTAAAGATTTAACAATTTGGGATATTGAGTGCGTAGAGTCTGATTTTTCTACAGGTGCGTGTAAAGTAATTCATTGGACTGCAACTAATTATGAAATAATTGAAAACATTACACATTCTAGTAGGCAATATGGATCTTGTCAGTTTAATACTAATGCTGAAGCTGAAGATTTTATTCCTTTTAACAGTGTTACAAAAGAAAAATGTTTAGAGTGGGTAAAAGCAAAATTAAATGAAGAAGAGGTTGAAGGAGATACTACTAAAGTAGATCAAATAGAAAGACTTATAGCTGAAGAAATTACAGAAAAAGTTACTCCTACACTTGTGAATACTACAGCACCTTGGAATATAGGAGAAGATGAATAATGGCAGGTAATTGGAGAATGGCCCTTACTGGTCACATTGGATTTGGTGGTTCAACATCTCCTGATAGATCAATAAATGGACAATTTCAAGATGGTACGGGTTCGTATGCTACAATATCTTTAAATGATACAAAGGTTCGTGATATTGCATTTAAAAGAACTGCTAACAGTACAATTGAACTTCCGACTGACTTTCGTGGTAAACAGTACGCTCCTTTTGGTGGGTATAGTAATGGAGGTGTAGATGTTAATTTTTCAGTGTTTCCGGTTGCTAAAACTAATAGTGGTAGTTATTATAGCCCTATTTCGGGGACTGGCAGCAGCGATAATACTCAATCTACAAATAGTTCATACACTAGGATAGCTAGGCACACAGCTGATCAATATACAGCAGGGACGAGCAGAGTTGTACATATTCGCATTACGATAAATTCAAGTGGTAATACTTATAACGGTGATTTGCAAGTATTTGGAATAATACATAAAGCTAGTAATGGATCAACAAAGGCAGTTTATGTTCCCGGAAAATACCCCGGCCCTGATTGGAAAACTAGCACTTCTAGTAGCTCCAGCATAAGCATGCAGTATATATCTACTAATGTATCTTCTACTTCTAGTAGATTTAAAACACAAAGTTCAAATACTCCTTCTCCTTCCCCCGGCTGTGGAAGAATAAAAAATCCTTTTAATGCTAGTAGTTATGGCAACGGAAATCCTTTTTTTGAAACTACAGGAATGTCAAACAGTAGTTATGCTCATTTAAAAAGCCCTACAATTGATATTGCTTCTGGAGATGTTTTAGATGTGTATTACGGAATTGATGCCCCAAGTGTTTATGCAGTAACTTGGGCAATAAGATCACCATAAAATTACCAACTGATTAAGGATTAATTATGCTTGCAGAACTAGCCGCAGCTAACGCAGCTTTTGCAGTTATAAAACAGACTATAGGAAATGGTCAGGAACTAAGCAGGGTTGCTAAACAGGCTAGTGAGTATTTTGAGTCTAAAAGTTCTATAGCTAAAAAAGCTAATAAAAATGGCAACAAGTCAGACATGGAAGCTTTCATGGCTTTGGAGACTTTGAAGCAACAAGAAGAGGAACTGCGCGAATTAATGATTTATGCTGGTCGTGCAAATATGTATGATGATTGGCTTCAGTTTCAATCTGACTGTAAAAGAAAAAGAGCTGAAGACGCAAAAATAAAACAGCGTAAAGCAGCAAAAAATCGTGAGCTAATGTTACAAATATTTACAGGTTTATGTGTCTTTTTAGTAGGAGTTCCTGTACTTATAACACTGGTTTATTCAATGGTAAGTTTTTTAAAGTAAGGGTATTTCATTATGAATGAATTAAGTGAACCTACAAAAGATGTTTTAGATGTTGCAGCAGCTTCTACAGCTTTAGCTTCTTTAGCTGCATGGCTACCACCTACAGCTTCTCTCTTGACAATCATCTGGTTAAGTATTAGGATTTATGTACAAGTACAAGAGTTTAGAACACAATCTGATCGGGAAGATTAAATAATGAGCAAAAAAAGAAATAAAAGAAATACTAAAAAAGTATTAAAATCTTTAAAAGCTAAAAGAGCAGCTTATCATGGTGGGGGACATAACTATTCAGGGCGTATGGGCTGGACTCCACACAATCCAAACAGTCAAGCACATAATATGCCTAAAGGAGGCAGTGCAAGCAGCGCAAGCAAGCCACCAGAAGTTGTTCAAAAACGTCCTGATGAAGATCCCGAAGATTTTGTAAGGCAGTTTGATGCAAAAAGAGGTGTTGAATCAGCTATAGATCCTCGTGCATCTATGGCTAAACAAGGTTTTACAACAGCTTCTCAAATTCAACAGCTAGATGCAGGAACCGCTGTAACTACTGATGGTGTTCAAGCTCCTACAATGGCTCCCGCTGCTCAAGGAGACGTTACATTTGCAGAAGCTGTAAAGCCTGTCGAGGCTGCTACATTTGATGCAGTACAAGCACAGGACATTGCTCCAACACAAGCAGCACAAGGTCAGGTATCTAGGATTGCTGAGGCTGCTGGGCCTACAATGACTGAAAGAGCTACAGCAGCTACCAGAGATACTGCGGCTGAACAAGCTTCTTTAACAACAGGGCCACAGTTTGATATTTCTGAAGGCGCGTATGTAGACAAAGTAACAGGTCAAGTTACTGATGTTGCTCCTACAAAAGAAGCTGAAGCTTCACAGCGTACTGCAATTACTGATGATACTATTTCAGAAGGTGAAGCTGCACAAATTATAGAAAATGTAGGCTTTGAAGCTGCTAAACGCAGAACAGTAACAGGTGAAGCGGCTAAAGGCGCGGCATCTGAAATGATTGCACAAGTAGGTAATTTACCAACAGCTATTACAGCCGCAATTGTAGAAGATCCTGCAAGTGTTGAAGCTGCTATAGATACTCAACCTGTCGAAGTTAAAGCTGCTATTGCTGCTCTACCTACTGAAGCTTTAGTATCTTCTCAAATGGAAAGCTTGTTAGCGGGAATGGATGAAGGTGTTACTCCTGCGTGGGCAAGACCCGCAGTAGCACAAGTTAATACAATGTTAGCGCGAAGAGGACTATCAGCTTCAACGGTAGGACGCGATGCTCTTTTTAATGCAATAATTCAAACTGCATTACCTCTTGCACAAAATAATGCACAGGCTTTACAAACTCGTTCTGCTCAAAATTTAAGCAATGAGCAACAAGCTAATTTAGCACAAGCAACTTCTGACATGCAGTTGAAAATGGCTAACTTAGCTAATCAGCAAACAGCATCATCTCAGACAGCGCAGATGGCACAGCAAATGGCTACAATGCAAAGCCAGTTTAGACAAGATGCTGTTATGACTACTGCACAGCAACAGCAACAAACTGCTATGCAGAACTTACAAAATCGTCAGCAAACTGCTGTATTGAATGCACAAAATCAACAGGCTATAACCGCGCAAAATTTAGGTAACGAGCAACAGATGGAATTGGCTAATCTGTCTTACTTAAATGCTACTGAATCAGAAAATATGTCGGCAGAGCAACAAGCGCGTTTAGTTGAGATGCAAACTGCCGCAGACTTTTTAGCTAAGAATGCTGGATTTAAACAACAGATGGATTTAGCAAATTTAAGTAATGATCAGCAAACAAGGCTTGCTAATCTTTCTGCACTTAATCAAGCAAGTGCTGATAATTTAAATGCTGAACAACAAGTTGAATTAGCTAATCTTAATGCTACACTTCAAACTAATTTAACTCAAGCTAAAATTGCAGAGTCTATGGGGCTTGCTCAGTTAAATGTAGATCAGCAACGTGCAGTTCAAAATGCAGCTATGGTTGCTAATGTAGATCTTACTAAGTTTAATGCTGAACAACAAGTTCAACTAGCTAATAGTAAATTTATGCAGTCAATGACTATGGCAGACTTTAATGCTGAACAGCAAGCAGCAATGCAAAATGCAACTGCTTTAGCTGCTATGGATATGGCTACCGCAGATCAAGCAACTAAACTAGCTATTACAAATGCTCAAAACTTTTTAAGCATGGATATGGCTAACTTAAATAATGAACAACAAGCTACTATTTTAGATCAGCAGCAAGAACAGCAACGTATTCTTTCTAATCAAGCAGCGGCTAATGCAGCGTTACAGTTTAATGCTACGTCTGAAAATCAAACTAATCAGTTTATGGCTAACTTATCTTCTGCAATGACGCAGTTTAACACGACTCAAGCAAACGCTATGGAGCAGTTCAACACGACTGAAAAGAATAGGCAAGCGGCTATAGAAGCAGGAAACGAGCTTCAAGCGGCTACTTTAACGGCTCAGTTAGAAGCAGACATTGATAAGTACAATGCACAAGTTGAGTTACAGCGAGATACTTGGAACGCTCAAAATGCTCAAGCAGTTGAACAATCTAATATAGCATGGCGTAGACAAGCAAACACTGCTGAAACTGCTGCTCTTAATGCAGCTAATCAACAGAATGTTCAAAATGCATATAACTTAACAGCTTTAGAGCAAGCACAAATTTGGCAACAGTTTAGAGATGAAGCTTCTTATGTTCGTCAAGCATACGAAAACAATGAAAATAGAAAGGCTCAAATTTATGCTACAGCTATCGGAAACGAAGCGGGAGCTACAAAAGGAAATACAACTTCAAGCAGCACTCTTGTAACTTTAGCAGAAAGATTATTTACATAAGGTGATATAGGTATGGGATTTTTTAAAAAACTTTTTAAAGGCGTTAAAAAAGTAGTAAAGAAAATAGGCAAAGGTATTAAAAGTGCTTTTAAGTCTGTTGGCAAGTTCATGGGTAAACTAGGCATTATTGGACAGATAGGACTAGGCTTATTGTTGCCGGGGGTTGGAGCAATGCTTGGAAAGGCCGCTGGGTTTTTAATAGGCACTGGCGGCACAGTAGCTACTGCGGCAGGAAACTTTATAAATGCCGCACTAAACATAGGTACTAAAGTAGGCAATGTTTTCCAAACTGTTACCAAAGGAGTTACAAAAGTTATTGGCGATGTAGTAGGTACTGCTGCTAATAAATTAGGATTAGCAGATCCTATAAAGTCACTTACTTCTAAACTTGGTATGGGAGTAGACGGGGCAGGAATTGATATAAGCCAAAAGAAAAACTTTGGAGATATTTTTAAAACTGTAGGAGAAGAAGCTACAAAAGTTTTAGATAGCGGTAGAGATCTGTTCAGCATGGATACACTTACAGGTGAACATGCAAGTGTAACTAAATATTTAGATGATTTAAAAGCTAAACGAGATGCTTTAGTTCCTGATCTACCAAACGTATCAGCCGAAATGGATTCAGTAACTAATGAATTTACAGGCAAGCTCGTTGAAACACCAGACATTGTTGCTGAGAATGCTATGTCACAGGCTAAAGACTTAGCAACAGGCCCGAACTTAACAGGTGTTGAAAATATGTCGCGTGTTGAAATTCCACCAGCCCCTAATGCACCACAAATGTCAACCGTTGCTGATGGAGTAACTAATGTAGCTACTGAACCAAAAAGTTTACTTAGCAAAGCTAGTGACTTTGTAGTAGAAAAGGCGGGTGAGGCTAGAGTAAAACTTGGAGAGACTATTGCAGAAGCACCGTCTAAATTTATAGACACAGCTTTAATGACCTCTGCACAAAAAGCAGGTGGTGGTATTCCTGATGTTAATTATACTACATACGCAACTTCAGTAGCTCAACTTCCGCAATCAGTTTCAATTGGAGCAGGAGATTCGCCTTACGGTGTTAATGTTGCTGAGTATATAAATAACAATACTAATTTTATTAATACAAGCCCTTACGGTTATAATGCTGCTGCTTGGAATAACTATCAAGCATCAATGAGAGGTGTTGCATAATGGATGAAGAATATCTAAAAGTACAACAGAAAGGAGGCCGACCAATCCCCGGCCAATCATTAACAAATGATCCTGAAAACCCTGCGCCTTTTGAAAAAGCTCCTGAGTACACAAGCGTACACGCAGCTTCAGAGTATTTATTTGCACAGATGATAGAAAAAGAATCTTATATTCCTTTAATGCAAGCAGTTGCTGATGGAACGCCTATTATGGAAATAGCGCAAGTAATTCTTTTTCAAGGTTTTACAGAAGGCAAATGGAATCCTGACTTACTGGTAATGCTTATTGAGCCTGTGGCTTATATGTTATTAGCATTAGCAGAGCGTTTAGATATTGATCCGGTTATATACTTAGACGAAGAACAAGATGAAGAAGATGAAGAAAGAGCCTTGGGTACTAAGTTTGAAGAACTAGCACTTCAAAAATTTGAAAAAGGTTCTGAACCTGTTAAAGTTCCAGCGGGTGTTTTAAGCAATGAAATCTTATCTCAAATAAAAGAGATACCTGAAGATGCTTTAGAAACTCCACAACAGCCTATGGAGCAACCTCCACAACAAGCAAGCTTATTAGCTCCTGCTCAATAAAAGGATATAACAATGGCGATTGAAGAATTAGGTGAATCTTTACTAGCAAACATTAGATCAAGAAATGATAAGATTGCTAGAGACAACCGTAAAAAAGAAAGAAAGCAAGAGCTTTTAGGTTTAGGGGCTGCTATTGCTGTAGGTGTAGGTAACAAGATGTTAGCTGATAGAACTGCTAGTTTTTTAGATAATGAAGAAATTTTAGCTTCTAATGTTTTATTTAAAAATGCTTCTAAAGGTAAGATAGAAGCAGAGCAAGAACTAGCAAACATTAAAAGTCAAGCAAACGGGAATGCTTTACAATATTATACTGATCAAATTAAACCTTCTTTTGAAACAGAGTTTAAAAATAAAGTTAATTTAGATGAATACGGTACACAAGCATACGATGATCTTGTAAACTCAGAAGTTAAAAAATTAGCTCAGATGCGAGTAGACGCTTTAAATAATTTAGTTAATGCTTCTAAAACAATACGCAGTGCAGATACTGTTACGGCTGAACAAGCTAGGATTATAAAAAATGTAAGACCCTCAAGTGTTGGCAATTTAATAACTACAGGACTTGCTAATTTATTTGATGGTCAAAGTTCTGCTGAACGTGAGAAAGCAGCGGTTGCAGCTATTAGTCAAAACGACACTAATAGAGAAAGAGTTATTGCTTTAACAAAAGCTTTTGAAGAAACTGGTAGTCTTGTAAACGCTTATGATTTTGCCAATTTAACTGTTCCTAAAACTGCTAAAGAAAAACGCTTCCAAACAGTAACATCTTTTAATATTCAAGTTATAGATGACGAAGCATTTCTTATAGAGCAAACAAGTGTAAAAGATCGTTTTGGTAAACTACCAGAGCAAGAACAAAAGCCTACCGCATCTAAATTATTTGAAGGTACTCCTGATGCTGTAAATAGTAAAATTTTAAAAGCTGCTAAAACTTCTTATAACTTAGCAGAAAAGCCTCAAAGCCTTTTAACTGCTCCTGCGTATGCTGAATTTGTTAAGGCTGTACATAAACAAAAAATAACACTAGGCAATATACGCACTATGGCAGAGTATTCTACTGTAGCAAATATTTTACAAGACTTTACACAAGTAGAAGAAAATTTACAAGATAGTTCTAAAACTCAACTTACTGCATCTTTAGTATCTTCACTTGCTAAAAATAGCATTTCTTTGCAGCGTCAGCTAACAACAGGATCACCGCAAGAAAAATTAACGGCTCTTTCTAATCTTAAAGAAATTAGCGATTTATTTACTCAAATGACTCAAGGATCAAGAATTATTCAATCTACTATTGGCGGAGAACTAAAGAATGTTCTTGTAGATGAAAACGGCAATCCTATTAAAGTTTTAGATTAAACTGGAGAAAGTATGGAACTTGATATAAAAACTGATGTTTCTTTAGACGGTCAGGAAGAAACTATTGAAAACGAAGATCAAGGAAGCATAGCTGCTGATATTGCTAGAGTTTATATGGACACTGGTGAGAACATTGCTTTTTTACCCGCTACTATAGCTAATATTATTTCTGAAACTACTACGGGTAAAAAAGTAGTTCCCGATGAATTTTTAAACTTAGCCCGTAAAGAAAGTGTTAATATTGTTGCTAACCCTTTACGATCATTAGGTTTTGAGGAAACTGCTGATAAATTATACAGTTCTGTATTAACTGAAGAAGGAAAAGTTAAAGACGTTGACACTGTAACAGGCATGGGTGCTAGTATTCTTCCGTATGCAATAGTTGGAACTAAAGCATATAAAGAATTAGCTGAAGCTGGAGTAAAACGAGGTAAGGGCATACTATCAGGAGCAGCTACGGGAGTTGCTTTAGGTGATGTAGAAGATCAAAATTTTACAGATGTAGTTGTTGAAATTCTTCCTGATCTTAAAAGTAATCCAGTTGTAGATTTTCTTAGTAGTCAAGAAGACGATACCGTACTAAAAAAGAAAGCTGTTGTTGCTTTAGAAGAAAGTATTATAGGTGGTGCAATAGATGTAGTAATACACACGCCTAAAATGTTAAAGGCTTTGGGTATAGCAGGAATTGAAAGTGTTAAGTATGTAACTCAAAAAAGTAAGCAACTATATAATAAATCTGTAGGAGAACTAACGCCAGCAGAACAAGCAGATGTTATGGTTGAAGTTTTAGAAGAAGCTAAAGTTACTACACAGTTTAAACAGCAAAGTCAATTAACAGATATTCAGCTTACAGAAACTGCTGAAGGTTCTTCACAGGTTGCACTACAACAATCTAGTAAACTAAATAGATTTATGCGTAGGTTTTTCACAAGCCGTGGATACTTTACGCCTAGAGGATACAATGCTTTTGAAGATTCTCAATATGCTCAAAGACAAACAATA
>Ga0213863_10000870_pt1 | contig 22505 bp, 14 predicted proteins | sample PICome_8_FD_160128 | JGI IMG/M metagenome (GOLD analysis project Ga0213863, IMG submission 160128) | Coastal seawater microbial communities near Pivers Island, North Carolina, United States - PICO497 | ecosystem: Environmental > Aquatic > Marine > Coastal | place: USA: North Carolina... | reverse complement strand
GCACCTCAAAAACCTCCTCGAAGCCTTCAGTTGCGTCATGCTCCGTCGCAAACCGTGCGGCTTCTCGAAAGAAGGTCACTCGATCATTACTTGCCGAAGTCACTTCTTGGAGTTTGTTTTCAAAATCCCTCAGAGGAGTCAAAGCAATTTGGCGAGCCTTAAGTTTGTTTCGGAATCCGATCCCAAGAATTGAGCAGGTGATTAATGCCGGGATGATTTGCCATGCGCACTTAGTAACTAGCGATGGTTTGCCGAGGGCTTTTAGAGGACGTTCGCCAGGAGGTAGGAACTCGAGAGCTTTTCCAAGGGATTTTGAGGAAGGGGCTTCTCCGGTGATCATTATCGGAAAAGGAAGAGATTCCCTTTTCTCGTATTTCTCGAGTAATGGATCGAAATAAATAAAGCGATAGGGGGGAAGTGTCTGAACTTTTTTTAGAGGCCTTAAAACATGGGAAAACTCTGCAGTCCCTGAGCTCGAACGGCGTTCACCGCCACTGGGCTTAGCCATCGTTTCAAATTGTTTCCAATCATTGTTAATGTCTACCAATTGAGGCCCAGGGAATTGATCGATATTTCCAGACCCCGTGATGCGAGTTTCAACAGTGAGTGATTCTCCGAGTTCGAGTGCGAGGCTAAGAGGGCGCACCTGAATCGAAAATGTTCCGACGGCTCCACCAAAGCCAGATGGCGCTCCTTCGGGAAGAGGACGAACATTTAGCGAAACAGATGGGAAATCGATTTTTGTGTTAAAGGAGCGGGTGGCGAAGCCTCCGCGGACCATTTGCCGACGGAGTAAGGCGGCATTAGTTGAGCCAGGCCCAAGAATAAGTGGCCCTTCCTGAAGCGCGCTGATTGAGCTTGGGTAGGTGTAAACCGCGAATTGATGACCATCATAATCAAGATGTCCAGTTGGTTCAGCTGTTGTAGTGAAACGCCATGCTGCGAGACCATCCTTCTTGAGGTTAATGACGTTTCCATCTGATAACCGAAATAAGTGAGGTGCTGCTTGGGAGAGATAAAGCTTAGCTTCGACATCCTGTGTTTCTCCTAAGTAAGGATTTGTTTTTTCCAAGAAAATACCGGTCAAGTAAGGAGTGACTTCTCCATTGATTTTAATCCCATGAGTTTGCAGATTGTCTACTGGTGACACTCGAAGAGTGTGGCCTTTTGAGCGGATCACGCCGGAATCAGTTTGAAGTTCGAAGGGAGGTATCTCGTAAATTCCTGGCTCGAAAGCGGAGACCAAATAGCGGAAGCCCTCACGGATTCTCCCATTAATTTGATATCGGCGTTGAGATTCTCTTTTAAGAGCGAGAGGGTTTGCTTTGGGAGTGGTTGGCCAATCGATTATCGTGAAGTTTTCAACCCAGACCGTGAGATAGGTTTTCTCACCGACCACAATTATTGAACTATCGAGTTTTGTTTCAATCATCGGAATTCCCGCGCCAAGGAGGTAACTTCCCCTTGCAAAGACTAAAAACGAAATAATTACGAACAATCTCACGATACCTTTTTCGTAAATTACCAATCGTGTGGACTTCGATTGTAAGGCCTCCGTATCCTCCGCGGAGCCTTTCCTCCAAAGTCAGAATATTGCTTTAGGAGCCGCCGAGCTCTTTCGCGGGGTGTTTCGTTTTTTGGAGCATTAGGATCATCTTTCAGGTTGGAATTCTCTGCTTGTGTCTTATTTCTATTGGGTTGGTTGGCCTTTCCCTCATTACTTTGATCTTGATTCGGTTGCTTATCGTTAGCCTTTGATTTGTCAGACTGTTGAATGTTTTCACTCTCACCATCTTTTGGTTTGTTAGTCTGGTTCTGCTCTCCGTCTTCTTCGGATGGATTATCTTCCTTTTCCGATTTTTGATTTGATTGCTCGTCCTCTGACTCATCTGATGTGCCTTCCGAGCTCTTGTCATTTTCAGTTTCTTCTTTGGGATCGCTCTTTTCTGAATCTTGTTTCTTTTGGTTCTCCTTATCTTGTTTTTTTTCTTCCTCCGGTTTTTCTTCTTGGAGCTCGGCTAATTTTTTTTCTACTGATTCCAGATTTTCTCTCGAGGCCTCGTTTTCTGCATCGATTTTTAAAGAGGCTTTAAAGTGCTCAATTGATCCCTCCCAGGCTTTTACTTTCTCCTCTTTGGCTTTTGATACACCCAAATAGAATAGCGAAGTTGCGAGAGCGTAATGTGCTTGCTGGAGTATTTCGGAATCTTCAGCCAAAAGTGCTGAGCTAAATGACGCGACGGCTGTAGACCAATCTTGCGCTCTTGATGCTGCCGATCCGGATGCCAGATACAGGCTTGCAGCATGGTCACCTTTGCTGTCTCTGGCTGCTTCGCTGAACAACTGCTGTGCTGTCGTTGTTTCGCCTGCCTTCAGGGCAGCGATACCGTCTTCTACCAAGCTTGCTTCAGTCCGTGGGGTAGCGAAAATAAACGCAACCAAAACAACGGTCGGAGTCAAAGGGAGGCACTTGATAAAAATAGAAGCCATAATAAGAAGTAATCCACCAAAAACAAACCATCGATGAGCCGGTTTAGCAACTCGTTGGTGTTTTCCTTCTTCTTGAAAGCGATCCATTTCAGCAAGTGCTGAGTCTAATTTACCAATAAAGCCGGCTCCTATTCCTTCGGAATAATATCCATTAGTTTCTTTCGCGATCACTTGTAGAGCTTCTTCGTTGAGCTTAGAAAAAACTACTTTTCCGGAACGATCTCGAAATTTCCCATCGCTTTCCCGGGGGTCGGGTATGAAGGATCCCTCTCTAGTCCCCATTCCCATTGCATAGATGAAGATACCTTCTCTGGCGGCACCAGCGGCAGCTTCTTTGAGTCCTTCAGAAGATTTTTCACCATCGCTGAATACCACCATGATGTTACTTTGTTGACCCGTTTCCTTCAGGAGTCGTGTTCCAGAATCGATGGCTGTAGTGAGATTAGAACCTCCCACTGGAATATCATTTGGGTCGAGTTGAGCCAAAGTTTGTTCTACGAAGCTGTGGTCGATTGTAAGTGGAGATTGAACAAGGGTTTCCCCAGAAAACAAAAGAACTCCAACCCGATCTTCAGGAAACCTTTCTAGGATTTCTAGGGCTGCAGCCCTAGATGCTAGCAGTCGGTTGGGCTCGATATCGCGAGCTAGCATGCTGCGGGAAATATCCACGCAAAAAAGAATGTTTCGCCCTTCGTTTTCTACTTCAATCCATTCCTCACCAGATTCTGGTTGTGCGACTCCAATGATTAATCCGGCCACGCCTGCCAGTGCTAGACCTAGCGAGGCGAAGTGAATCGATGGTGATCGAGTGTGGCTGAGGCGGCCCCGTAAACGATGGGCTATCATTCTCTCCCAACGATAGCGACGTTTTCTCCAGGCGAGCCAAGCCATGAATCCAATTAGGGGGAGGGCGGTTAAGCAAAGAAGCCATTCTGGTTTCGCAAAATTCATGGCATCGCTGGTGGGTTGAGTGCTGAAAAGGAAAGATAGCCAAAAATAAGAAGGGCCGATGCCCCAACAAACCAGAAGTAGAGCTCTTTTCGTATAATCCAGCTCTTGCGTTCGATCTCAATTTTTTCAAGGTCGTCGATGCTCTTGAAAGCTTCTCTTAGGCCCAAGTAATCGCGCGCACGGTAGTAATCTCCTCCCGTGATCTTAGCGATTTCCTTTAGGGTTTCAGTGTCAAATTCTTGCCCGGTATTAACTCCTCGAATTCGGCCTTGGGGAGTTCCGATTCCTACTGGGTAAACTTTAATACCGAGTTCAGCTACTAAGCCCGCTGCTTCAATCGGTGAGAGTTGTCCCGAGTTGCTGGCGCCGTCGGTGACTAGAACTATTACTTTGCTTATGCTCTTCGGGTCTTTTTTTTCAGTCTCTCTGGCGAGTGTTTCCAGGCGATCGCCTGCTGCCACAATGGCGCTGCCGATAGCGGTGCCACCCTCTGTCCGGTCCTTAACAAGAGCGACGTCTCGTAAGGTATATTCAAGAATTTGATGATCGAGGGTAATTGGGGCGACCGTGTATGGGCGAGCTGCGAAGCTTACAATTCCGATTCGATCATCTGGTCGGCGATCAATGAATTCGGTAATAATTTTTTTAGCTGCATTAATTCTGAGTTGGGGGCGTCGCATCCCTTTGTCAGATTCGTAAAAGTCGGCTGTCGACATCGAGTAGGAAACATCAAGTGCGATGATGATATCAATCCCACTTGCTGTTCGAGAGGTCCGGCTCCTTGTTTCTTGCGGCCGGGCAAGTCCAATAATCGCGGGGATTAGCATGAGTGGGAGAATTAAGGGCGCGAACTGAAAGGGCCGGTCTTTAGGTTTCAGTCCGAGTGTGCTTAATACTCTCAAGGTTGGATATATGAGCCAACTGCGAGAACCTTGGCGATAGCCAAGATACATGAGCAGTGGAACAACAAGAAGAAGCAAAAGCCACCATGGTTCTGCTAAATCATAATTATCAAAAAAGCTCATGATTGTTTCTGCGAAGAACGGACAAGAAGGAAGGCTATAAGAGCTGTGGCACTGATCGAGAGCCCGACCCAGACCAAGGCATTCCCTTGGAGTTCATTGCCTGCGCCACGACTTTTGTAGGTGCTGCCCATCAATCCTCCGAGTGCAAGGATCACGCCGAAAGGAAAAGCTGCCAAAGTTCGTCTCGCAAAAGTTCGGTGGATCCAGCCTGCTGATTCGGTCTCAGGCAAAATTGGTAATTGATCGCTTTCTTTATCTTTAGTTGGCGTGAACCGGCGAAGTTTAGTGAGGCATACTCGTGACTCGTCAATCAATTTAGAGGAAATAGTTTGATCAATTTTAGACTTATCATACTTCACATCGCTCAAACGGTTCAGTACGTGGTTGGCATCAGCTGGAAGTATAGTTTGTCGGGCGTGAAATTCCTCAATTGTTTCGTAAAGCGCAGGCTCTGCCTGAGCTCCCGCTAGATAGGTCCGGATAGCCAATGAAGCCTCGGCTGCGATCTCTGAAATTAATCTCTCGTTAGCTTCCGCTTCAAGCGAATCAAGAACGCTCATCGCAGGTGTGAAAAAATCGAGATTTGAGATTGGTTTTGTTTTTTTAGGTTCCGTAAACAGGAGGCGAATTAACCACCAGATCGCAAGGATTGTTAGGATTACCCCAAAAATAAGAAACCACAGAAACCAATCCGGAGTCTCCGGCAAATAGGTTTCTGGATCTGGTATGCCGTGTTGAAGGGTGGCTGGATTATTGGAATCCATAATTATCGTCTACGAAGTACTCGGCGCTGAAAAAGTTTATGGAGATCGGCAATATAATCATCCTTGGTGGAAATTTGAGCGCTATCAATCCCATGCTTCTTAAAGAACGAAGCAAGTCCCTCCCGATATCTTTTGGAGAGTTTCGAGAGTCCCATACGCGTGTTGCTGTTTGAGGTATTTACTAATATTTCGTGGCCGCTTTCAGGATCGCGAAGGTAAACTTTGCCGACATCCGGAATCTTTTTTTCGAGAGGATCGAAAATCGGAAGGGCAATGACATCATGTTGACGTGCAAGGCATCCTAGAGGTCGTTCGAAGCCCCAATCCACGAAGTCTGAAATGAAGAAGATCAAACCTTTTCGTTTGAGGGTTTTGAGAAGAAACTTCGAAGCTTCGGCGATTGAAGTCCCCGGTTTAGGTGGTTTGGCAGTTAAGATTTCCCTCACCGCTCTTAATACTGAACGCCCTCCTTTCCCAGGTGGTAGATAGAGAACTGGCTCTTCTGCAAAAAGAAGAAGTCCGACTTTGTCGCCGTTATATCGCGCGCTAAAACCAAGAAGGGCTGCGATTTCGGCCGCGCGTTCGCGCTTGCTAAGATAATCGCTACCGTAATCGGTTGAACCCGAGATATCCACTGCGAGGATTACCGATAGTTCTCGCTCTTCACGAAATTTTCGAATGAAGGGGCTTCCCATTCGGGCAGTGACATTCCAGTCGATGAACCGGATTTCGTCGCCCGGTTGGTATTCGCGGAACTCATCGAAATCAAGACCCTGCCCACGAAATGATGAGTGATAGTCTCCCGAGAAAACTTCCTGAGCAAGGCGGCGTGCCCGGATTTCAAGCCGTCTAACTCGACGCATGATTTCCTCGATACTCTCTCCTTCATCCATTGATCAGCTGAATTTTAGTAATTGAAATCGAAAAGGGGAACGTAAATTTCATCCGAAAAGTAGGGGGGCTGGATAGTTATTCACATTCATTGCTCCATATTACCCTTGCCCGGAGACCTGAGGTAGCCTAGCCCTCGTGGGGGTCATTTAAGTCTCCAAACACATTCAAATCTATGGCGATTGCACGTGCGCTCCTCTCGGTTTCCGACAAGTCCGGATTGGTTGGTTTTGCTAAGTCCCTTCATGAGGGGTTTGGTGTTGAGCTTCTCTCGACGGGCGGGACAGCTAAAGCTCTCCGCGATGGTGGGCTCCCGGTAACTGATGTTGCTGAATACACTGGTGCTCCCGAGCTCTTCGAGGGGCGGCTAAAAACTCTTCACCCAAAAATCCATGGTGGATTACTTCAGAGGCGTGATTCAGATGACCATGTTGCTCAAGGTAAAAAGAATGACATTCCGACGATCGATCTTGTCGTTGTAAATCTCTATCCTTTCGAGCAAACTGTTTCCAAAGAGAATGTTTCGTTAGCCGAGGCGATAGAGAATATCGATATCGGCGGGCCTTCCATGTTGCGCAGTGCTTCCAAGAATTATTCAGCGGTTACCGTGCTGACTGATCCCGCCGACTATCGAAGGGTTTTGGAGGAGATGGAAGCGCATGATGGTGATACGACTCTCCGGCTTCGAGAGGAGCTTGCCATCAAGGTCTTTCGCCGAACCTCGGCTTATGATGCTGCGATTTCCAACTATTTGGGTCAGTGTGATCAAGGAACTGCTTGTAGTTTTTCAGTTAATCTTCCATTAGTGAGTGATCTTCGCTATGGCGATAATCCTCACCAAAAGGCCCGTATTTATGGTGATTTCAGCGAGTGTTTTACCCAGTTACAGGGCAAAGAACTGAGTTATACTAACATTCTTGATATCGAAGCTGCGGCGGATCTTATTTTGGATTACAAGCGGTCAACGGTGGGAATTCTTAAACACACTAATCCTTGCGGAGTTGGTCAAGATGAGGATCTTCGGGTGGCTTGGCAAAAAGCTTTTGAAACGGATCGCTCGGCTCCGTTTGGAGGGGTGATCGTCTGTAATCGTCCGATCAACGAAGAACTGGCAAGAGTGATTTCTGAGATTTTCACGGACGTTATCATTGCTCCTGATTACGACCCTGAAGCGCGAGCAATTCTTCAAAAGAAAAAAAATTTACGTCTCATGAAAATAGAGCCCGGTTATGAAAAATTCCGGAGAGATTCCGTTGTTCGACCCGCGCCTGGTGGTTTAATGGTGATGGATAAGGACCATACCGTTATGGGGCTCGAAGACCTTGAGTCCAAAGTTGTAACGAAACGTCCACCAACCGAGGCAGAAATGACCGCGATGAGATTTGGTTGGCGCGTGGTCAAGCATGTGAAGTCCAATGCAATTGTCTTTAGTTCGGGTGACCGCACCCTTGGAATCGGCGCCGGTCAAATGAGCCGTGTTGATTCTTCGCGGATTGCTGTCTGGAAGGCTGAAGAAGCTAGCCTCTCTCTAAAAGGAAGCGTCATAGCCTCCGATGCTCTTTTTCCGTTTGCTGATGGCCTGGACGCGGCTATTAAAGCCGGCGCGACGGCTTGTATTCAGCCCGGTGGGTCAATTCGGGATGAGGAAGTGATTGCTGCGGCCGATGCTGCCGGAATGGCCATGGTGTTTACCGGGTATAGGCACTTTAAACATTAATTTCTTAAGAAAATGTCGCTTCTCCTTGGCGTTAATATCGATCATGTCGCCACGCTTCGCCAAGCTCGATACGCGAAGAATCTAAATGCTCCAATCCTTGAGCCATCGATTCTCGAGGCGGCGCTCGAGGCAAAGGCTGGAGGAGCTGACTCGATTACTTTGCACGTCCGTGAGGATCGTCGTCACATGCAGGATGACGATGCGCGAATGGTTCGACGGGAAATTGATTTACCATTAAATCTTGAATTGGCTAATACTGCTGAGATGGTAGCATTCGCCTGCGATTTAAAACCAGATTTTGCCTGTTTGGTTCCAGAAAAACGAGAGGAGGTTACGACCGAAGGGGGGCTTGATGTGGTCGATAATCAGAAGTCTTTACGAAAAACAATCGCTACACTTCAAAGTCTAGGGATTCAGGTGAGCTTGTTTATCGATCCAGAAGAGGATCAGATTAAAGCGGCCGCAGATATCGGGGCAGAAATGATTGAATTACACACCGGAGCTTTTGCTTTAACGACTGGAGAAAAACACGAATCCGAAATTAAGCGCTTGCGAGTAGGTGCAGACCTAGGATCCTCTTTAGGGTTACAAGTCAATGCGGGACACGGTATTCATCTAGAAAATGTTAAAGACCTTTTTTCAGTAAAAAACTTAAAAGAGTTTAATATTGGGCACACCTTAATTTCCCGTGGTCTTTTTATAGGGATTAGAGCGGCGGTAAACGAGATGAAGGTCGCTATGCAGGGATATCCCCAAAGTTGATATAATGGATTTAGTAGGGATAGGTATAGATGTTGTGGAAATCTCCCGGATCCTTTCCTCGATGGAGGAATTTGGTGATAAATTCTTAGCTCGGATCTTTACTGATATAGAGCGGGCTTATTGTGAGCGGCAAAAAAGGCCGGAAATGCATTACGCAGCGAGATTTGCGGCCAAAGAGGCGATTTCAAAGGCTTTTGGGACGGGAATCGGAAGGGAGGTTGGCTGGCTTGATATGGAAATTTTAAAGAAACCGAGCGGTGAGCCAGAAGTTCAATTAAGGGGTGCTGCAGCAATAAAGGCCAAGGAAAAGAACGTATCCCAAGTGATGGTGAGTTTAACGCATTCCAAGGAATACGCCGCTGCAAATGCCGTGATTATGGCTAGCTGACCGTTGGTTCCGGTTAGTTGTTGGTTGATGGGGGCTGGGTGCTCGCTGACTCTTTTAACCAGGGCATGGTTCAAACTCAGCATTACATATATTGTATGAAGTTATTGATCTGACGTGGAGGTTGAGATTAAAGGGTCTCTTTTCCATACGATTCCTCGAAAGAGCTAAAATGAACCGCTGTTTTAAATCTAAGAACCTTCTCAGGTTCCGACCACTTCATTCATTCTTTTCATATCCTCTGCGAGATATGGATATGGGATTCACTCAGATGGCGCTTTCCGGACCAAAGAACTTCCGGCACACTGTTTAGGTGTCTGAGGAACTGGCAAAGATTCTTGAGCGAGCAGAGAAAGCTATCGTTAATCGTAAAGGCTCGGAGGTTCTTCAGATTTGTGAAGATTTGCACTATGCTGATCTCGCTGAGCTTTTTGAAGATATCGATCAACCTGGCCGTGCGTTTTTAACGGAGACTCTGGGCGCCGAGAAATTTTCAGAAATTCTTGCCGAACTTCCAGACACCCTTGTCGAGAAAACGCTTGATTCCTTTGAGCCTGAAGAGCAACGAGAGATTCTAGATTCACTTCCAGATGACGACCGAGTTGATATTCTTCAGGATGTAAGCGATTCAAAACGTCGCGATTTCCTTGAGCTTCTTGACGAAGTTAAGCAGGAAGATACTCGGACTCTTCTTCGGTATGATGAAGAGACTGCGGGTGGCCGCATGACCACCCATATTGGGAAGATTGGTCAACATATGACTGTGAAAGATGCCATTGAGCATCTCCGAGGTGATCAGGAATCTACGATGACTCTAGCCAGGATTTTCGTGATCAATGATGAAGGGAAATTGGTCGGAAAGATTCGGCTTCGCGACCTTGCCTTCAATGCCTGGAACGTGTCAGTAGAATCACTGGTCCAAGATGTTGATCATTCGATACTAGCAACGGCCGATCAAGAAGACGCTGCTCAGATGATCTCTCGCTACGATATGCTCATTTTGCCTGTGGTGGATGAATCCAACCGCTTGCTAGGAGTCATCACGGCTGATGATGCTTTCGAAATCCTCGAAGAAGAATCCACCGAAGATATTGAAAAAGGGGCTGGTATTTCTGGTGATCAGTCGGAGGAAACTTATCTAAATACTTCTATTACGTCCCATTTCAAAAGGCGTTGCGGATGGCTCGTTATCCTCGCTTTTCTAGCAATCCTGTCCGGCTTTGTGATGATGCGCTTCGAGCAGACTTTGACGGAAATTTATCTTTTATCGCTTTTTTTACCGATGGTCGTGGCTGCTGGAGGAAATACCGGAGGGCAAGCCTCAACGATGGTGATACGAGCGATGGCGCTTGGGGAATTGGATCCTGAAGACACTCTTAAAGTCGCTTGGAAAGAATTGCGACTGGGGCTTCTGCTAGGTGCTCTATTGGCTTCCTTAATCGGTTTTTTCGCCGTCTTTGCCCCTCCCGCCCTCCAATTTACCTTACCAAGCGGGGTTAACTTCACACAATTCGGGGGCACAGTCGCAATTGCATTAGGCGCACAAGTCGCAACTTCGACTCTAATTGGTGCTCTTTTGCCGATTGGTGCACGGGCTGTAAGGATAGATCCAGCGGTGATTGCGGCTCCTGCGATCACAACAATTGTAGATGTTTCAGGAATGGTGATTTATTTCACGGTTGCGCGCAGTATTCTAGGGGTATGAGATTCCCAATTATTCTCGCCACGTTAACAACAGCGGTCTTTGCTCACGAAGGCCATAACCATAATCCGGCTGCTGCTGAAATGAATGAAGCAGCCACCGTCTTCCTCGCAAGTCTTGATGAAAAGCAGCGCAAAGCGGCTTCCTTCGAGTTCAAAAACAAGGAACGGGAAAACTGGCACTTTGTCCCGATGGATCGTGAAGGAGTGCGTTTTGACGCCCTAAAGCCCCACCAACAGCACCTTGCGTTTGGCCTTCTTGGAACTGGGTTGACCCAGAAAGGTCTTATGACGGCGACTCAAATAATGACTCTCGAGGAGGTTCTCCGAAGTCGCGGTGGTGATCCCGAAGTGCGTAATACCGAGAAGTATAACATTGCAATTTTTGGATCCCCCTCCCCGACTAAAGTATGGGGATGGCGGTTTGAGGGGCATCATCTGTCACTTAACTTTTCGCTGATCGGTGATAAGGTCATAGGCTTGCCAGCATTCTATGGGACGAACCCAGCTGAGCTTAAGAAGGGTCCTTTAAAGGGACTGCGTCCTCTCGGGGAAATTGAAGATGCAGGCCGCAGGTTAGCGAAAGATTTGATCAAGGCTGGAAATTCTCCAGTTTTTTCGGAGAAAGCTCCTAAAGAGATTTTAACGGCACAAGACAGCACTGCCAAGGCTCAGGAAATCATGGGCACGACTTCAGACAAGATGGATGGCGAGCAAGTGAAACAAACTTTGGCGATTGTTTCTCAGGTTGCATCAATGCAAAGGGGCGAAATTACTAATGAAACTTTACGCAAAATTAATACAACGCAGCGCAAAAAGTTACATTTTGCTTGGGGTGGTTCCCTGGAAAGAAATGGCCCTCATTACTTCCGGATTCAAGGGGTTGATTTTATTATTGAATACGCGAACACCCAAAATGATGCTAACCACGCACATCTTGTTTGGCGCGATCTCAAAGATGACTTTGCTCGTAATTCTCTCCAAAAGCACTACGCAGAAAATCATAAGTAGGGGTGATTTTTCATCCTTTTAATCAATGCCCGGCCGGATTACCGACCGGGCATTTTTTAGGGTGTCTGATTTCAATCGGGATCGGAAGTTGACCTCAGAAGAGTTCATCGGAAGCCGAAGTTCCTTTTCACCAAATGAATTCTTATTCGCTCTTAGGGGCTTCAATCCCTGGCGTTTTTGTAATTTGCTCAATGACTTTTTTAGCCTTCACCCAATCTTCCTTAGATCCGGTAAACTGACCATTCCATGTCTGAATCCCGTCGTGAAACATAAACATCGTTTGGAAAATTCCTAATTTGAGTTCAAAAATTGCAACCTCACCCTCAATTTCTACTCCTTTTATATTTTCTATTTTAGCCTTCTTTTCCTTTAGTTGAAGGTTTGGGTTTTCTTTAGCTACTTCGATAAAGCTATTTACAATCAATTGCATAGAAGAAGCGATTTGCTCTACGCCTCCGGGAACTGGCCAACGAGAAATCATCATTTGTCCATCGCCTCCTACCTTTTGATTGATTGTGAAAAAATTCACCCCTTCCTCATTCGTAAATTCAACCTTCCATTCTTCCCCGGCTTCAATTTTCAAAGGAGGAGTTTCCTCAGCGTTGATGAAATGACAGTTTAGAAAGCTAAGAAGCGCAACAAGAGGTAGAATCGATTGCTTTATCTTCATGGTGTATTGAGATGCTAACTGATCGCACAATAGGTTTTAACTTAGCCAACTATTGATGGCCTATAACGGTCGCTTATTGGAAACGCACCGAAGAGTGACATATCGGCGCTGATTGGTCGAAGCCAATCCTGACTAAAATCTAGTTATCTTTCTCTATATTTCATGGAGCTACCATTCCTCCCCCACACCGGCCCAGTCTCTGTTTTTCTTTCCTTCTCAAGTGACCTAAGATGAAGCTTCTTAAAGTTTTTTTAATGAATTTTTCAATCTGCTATCACACGTAGGCGCATAAAGGATCCATCTTTTTCCTGATTATCGAACGGTAAAGCACCTCGATACTGAACCAGTGAGATTCCATTTTCTAATTTCTCTTCAGACATAAGCACTAGATCAGCGTCAGCTGATTCCCAATTCTTGAGGTCTCTTGATTGCTCGATGATGAAATGATCAAGCGTGCCATTGGTCGTTTTTTGAAAGGTAAAATAAAGAAACGTGTGCTCTTCTTCTTCAACGGTAAAAGTCGCAACGCCAACCTCTGGTAGAGCGAATGAACTAGGATTAAGGGGGTCGGTTCCCATGGCAATTTCAACATCATCAGGGACATTGTCGCCATCGGTATCATTACCTTTATCTGGAAGATTTTCTCCGATCCCGACTCCAGGAGTCCCCCCAACTGTCAGACTGGCCGTCCAACTCGTAGCCTCTTTGTGATCGGAATTGGTAAATGGATTAATAAGTTCAAGGCTAAAGCCTTGCCCGTCTGCTTTCTCTGGCCATGGCGAAGCGTCCCGATAACTAAATTCCTTAATGATATTCTGAGAAAAATCTCTCAAAAGAAGCTGTTCGCCATTGTTATCAAGCCGTCCCCGGTATGTACCCGCTAGAGGAAGTCCGGTGCCATGGCGCAACTCAAAGGCTTCCTTGTTGCTAACGATTAGAATGACTTCCTTTGGTCGAAGAGTTACCCTATCCGCACTCCGGAAATCAAACCCTATCCCTTCCGCAAAAGATGATTCAAAAAGATTTACCTGCTTATTTGAAATATTTTGAAGCTCGATCCATTCAAAATCATCTTGATTAGTGAAGCCTGCGGCCTTCTCTAATTCACTTGGAGCGGCTGGATGATACATGATCTCCGAAACGACCATGTTAGTTTCCGAGCCTCGGTCTTCGCCGACGACAAAATAAACACTTTTTGGGGGGCTCCAATAGATACGACCATTAGCCTCTTCCGTCGTCCGAGAAGTAATAAGAATTGATTTGTTTAGAGGAAGTGGATTTGGAGCGATCGTCTCGTTTATATCGAGCTCTGGAAGAATGAAAAAGTCAGAGCCACCCGCTGAGGTATTCATCCCTTGAATTGCGAGAACATTACGTCCTTCACGCACGATCTCTGATCCATTAGCTACGATAAACTCTTCGAAAACGACTGCTTCAACATCTCTATGAGAACTTGTTGCTCGAGAATTCCATTCCGGCGTTTCTGGAGCATTGGCACGGGCGATTTCGGTTCCATTCAGATAAGCTACGAATCCATCGTCATACTTCATCTTAAGGCTTACGGCATTCACGTTTGCGGCCTTGTTATTGAAGTTGAATTCAATTCTAGCGTATACACTCGAATTCACGTAGCGCATTTCGCTTTGTAGATTTGTATTAATCAAAGAAAGGGCCGGCCCGTTGGTTTCAAATCCCATTGCGGTGATACCAGAAGCCCATAAAGAATCGTCATAATTAAATTTATTCCAACGATCATCAAGAGAGTCGTTCATTGGTATTAAATGTTTAGCGGGAACAAACGAGGCGACGTAGTTATTGGTGACCTGCCCCCCAGGGAAAAATGCCCCCTCGATCACACCATCAGAGCCACGGGGATCTGTCCCATCTAATGTGTAATAAACTGCTCCACTCGGTGATGACATGGCAATTTCAAAGCCCGGTTCTACGATACCGCCTTCTTGGTTCAAGGTTGTCTCCGGAAGCCATTGCTGATCCATAAATTTCACGCGCTCCCTTAACCAGCCCTTGAGTTGCTCGACTTCACCTTCCCAACCTTTGACTCCGTTAGCAAAGCGCCCTCCATTCGGTGGTCTACTTGACCAACGTAGGAAGTTTCGTGATTGCGCTTCCCTAATCTGAGAAGCCATTCCATCAATAATGTTATCGAAACTCTCCTCTGAGAAATGTGTCTTACGCAGACTGAAGTAACGATCAATGTATGCCTGGTTGAAATCTGGATCACCTCGGTCACTCGCGAGTGGAGGGGCTCCATTTGCACCTGGTTTCCAAATTAAATTTCTCCACCAAGGATAATTCCAAAAATCATTATTTGAAAAAGATCCCGGAGTCGCTGATCGGCTGTCTGAATCACAACCAAGACAACGGTCAAAATCCCAAACTGGACCATAATGAACTTTTCCTCCACGTGGCTTAAATAAATAAGTACTTAAGCGCAACGCATCGGGATCCTTTGAGAGAATTCGTAATAAATGCTCATCTACCCAACTCCCTATATTGATGTAATCAGAGTAATGTTTACCGGTTGTAGTATTTGTGTAATCAGGGAAATTATTAATAGCGCCATTGAGTTGATTGAGATAGTTCTCAAGATACTCATTTTGAGCATCGGTCACGTTCTCTTCCTTTGGATAAATCCATCCAAGGGAACCCATACTCTGAACTCTTAGGCCACGGTCGCCAGGATCCAGCCGATCCTTCTTGAACATGTAGCCCCCTGTGATCGCTGGCTCAGATGTGTCAGATGGAGAGAGCTTTTCGACATCGACGCGGTTTGGATCTCTTTTAACTTTTTCAATAAGAGAGTACACCCCCATATAATCTTGTGCCTCAAGAACCCCATCGTCCGTGTTTGAGAAAACTTCTACGAATCGAGTTCGTGGCGCGTATCGACCAATTCTGCGGCTGAGTTCATACATGAGGGGGTTACGCATCAGCGCGCGATCAAATTCCCAGCGTCCGCTTAGCACCCAATCAGATTGAGGTGGCATTCCCAAGACCTTCAAGTCACGGTCTTCATCTACCTCATCACGAAATTCTAGAGCAAGTGAATATTTTTCCCAAGAACCGGTAGAAGACCCGCGTTGGCGCATGTTCCCACGGGTTTCCAAGTCTGGCTTGTTTCTTACCGACGCCCGTTTCTCATCACCTTCGGCTTTCGGCTCATAAATTGAAATGTGCATGTCACGATCGCTGCTCGGTCGCCTTCTATTGAAGTTGTCGAGTACCACAATGGGGAGGTCTGAAGTGAAATTGCGAATGGGCTCACCTATGTAACGTGCCGAATTATTTGCGTCCTCTTCCTCTAGATAAATAAAGGTAGAGCTCACTGTCTCTCCCTGTGTGCCATCTGCATCGATGATCCTTGCCCTGACTTGTAGACTTCGATCGGGAGAATTCTTAACTAAGATGGGGTTTTCATATTTGGGGCTATTTTCATTAGGTTCTGGAGTAGAGCCACTGCTATCAACGTTTGTTTCAACATGAATAGTCTGATCTGGTCCGGCACCCGAGAGAACCAACTCAAAAGGTTCCGTGAATGTCTGACTCGAATGAGAAAATTCCACGAGTGGAATAGGATTTTGAAACGAAGCTCCATTCACCGAGCCAGGACTCGGAGGAGAGAAATACCCCTTACCTTCCGCGTCATTAGAATTTTTAAACCCGTAGGAGATATCGACAACTTGTTTGGGAAACAATGGTTCAAATTCCTGTAGTATGGTGAGACCATCTTTGTCTATTAGAGCAAGGTATTCCCCCTCCGACTTTAGTTTGAAATTGGTGTGTAGATTTTCATCTGGATTGGAGCGACGCTTTTCAGAGGCAAATACGATCATCGCTTTTCCAGGGAATAATTGTATTACTGGAAAAGACCACTTTACCAAATTATCTGATTTATCAGTGAGGTAGTATCCTCCAAGGTTAAGCGGAGTATTGGTAGGGTTGTAGATCTCAATCCAGTCAACATAATCATCATCTTCGTCTTGAAGAATTGTTGAATTAGAAGCTGAGAATTCAGAGATGATCGGATGGGAAAAAGAGGTCCCAGTAAGGCAACAAGCAGCCAGACATATTTTCAAAAGAGCACTAAAATTATTCCCAAAATTTGCCTGTAACATTCGGCTTGGAAATATGCGCGTTTTTAATATTGGAAACAACCTCGTATTTTCTCAAATCCAAAAAGGTTTTAGTTCTATTTGAACATTGAAAACTGTTTCTACGATTGGATCGCTAGCGAGCGAAAGCATCACTAAGACCGTGGTAGTTGTTTTAAGTTTTGGAACCTTGCGAGTTAGGAAGAGAGAACAAGTTTTGATTACGACTATCGATTACTTTTTAACCACAAAAAAACCGAGCCCTGTTATGAGCTCAGTTTGAAAGTGAGTGAAAGCCCAGGACTATCGGCGTCTGCGAAGTAGGAACAGGCCGGCAAGAGCACTCAGTAAAACGCTAGAGGCTTCTGGAATGGCTGCCACAGCATCGAGACGAATATTGTCGAAGTGTGAACGTCCACCTGCACTGTTGTCGCCAAGAAGAATGACAAGGTTCTCATTGGGAACTGTAGCGCCCGTGGTAAACACTAGTGGAGCGCCATCGCTGAAAGAACTTGCATCGAAAGTTGAGGCATCAACAGATCCAGAGGCGAGAGTAAGATTTGTATCACCTACGACAGCAGCCGTATCAGCATAACTAGCCGCGCCTAGGTTGGTGCCACCTGCAAGGAGGGCATATGTCGATGCATTGCCTGCCGAAGAAAAGTTAGCATTGCGCATCCCTGCAGCGACAGTGAGAGTATAGGTCGTGTTTGGCGCAATCGCGACTCCAGTATCTTGCCAGATGTAGTAACCAGTAGCCATTCCAACATGATCAGTTCCATCACCAACAAAGCCATTAATATATTCCTCAAAAGCACCCCCAGCATTGCCGCCATCTCTTCCAGTCCAGTCAGGATCAAGACCGTTATTCCAGCCTCCTGGACTCATGTCGCCACCTGAGTTTGTTTCGAAGCTTGGATCATTAATAGAGATCGATGCCGCGTGAGCACCGATAACGCTTAGAGCAATAGCTGCTGTTGTAAGAATCTTCATAAAATATAGGATTAGAGGAAATAAAAATGAAAAGCTGGCCCTCAGCAAGCCTAAAATTGTAGATTTTCCGACTTTTTTGGAAAAAACATCTACTCACCACGATGAGGAATCTTTCTGAGATAGTATTCCTTTGCTTTAAGCAAGTCGGTCCGTGAAGATGAATCACCAGATAGTTCTGCTGTTTTAAGCCCCTTTTCTACAAAATTTAGAGCCTCAACAAACATTGCCTTTTCAGCGTATCCAGCGGCAAGAGTGTCATAATAGGTGGCCTGTCTTCCTTTGGTGATCTGGAGCGCCTTCAGAGCCCACTTTACCGCTAAATTCCCATTTCTTATTCTACGATCCTTATGGGTCGCAAGTTGCCAGGCCACATTATTCATAACGACTGGATTTAAATGTCCTTTATTAAGTGCGTTTAGATAAAAGTTCAATCCCTGTGCGATATTGCCCCCTTTGAAGTAATAATCACCAATAGCGACAAGGAGGTCATTAATCTTTCGATGCCTTGAAAGATGATCCCATGCCCGCCGCACATAATTTGCAGCCAACGCCACTTCTCCCTTATTGAGAAGAATCTCAGGTACAAACAAGAGATTCTCCCTTTCAACCGGAGCTAGCCAAACGCCCTTGCCATAGAGTCTGTTTAATCGTTTTTCTGTGGTCTCAGGAGCTTTAGGAATAGCAGCCACTTCCGCGTTAATTTCATCTACTGAGACTTTGCCTAGGGCGAATGAGATCAATTCACCTTTTCTATTTATAAGAAAGCTGGCAGGAGCCTCAAAGCGATCTCGAGTCTGGAAAAGTTTTTGGAGAAGTTTAGCTAATAAAAAAGCTGAGTCGGACTCAATCTTGCCCCAAGCAAAGGGCAATTGATGTTCCTCGATAAATTCACGGCCAACTTCATGCGAAAGATTTGCGTTTGCTAGCAAGGTTACGATCTGTAATTCGCCGGGCAATTTGCTACGCTCTTTTTTCCATTCTGATAGTTCGATCGCACAATCCGCGCACTCAGGGTCCCAAAAATTGATGAGATAAGCTTTATCATTCCCGAGGGGTAGAACCACTTTCTGGTTATCAGAGTCGTTCATCACGATGGGTGGCATCGGGATTGTGAGAGGAACCTGAATCCAAGGTGATTTCATCTTGCTGGCCCTCTCGAGGCCCTCTCCTTGAAGCCCCGAGAGTTGACTGCTATTTATGGCAGTCGGAACTCCCCTTCCCTTTTTTAGGAGGTAGCGCCTCCCCGGAGAAGCTAATGCAAATTCCTCTGAATCACCTTGAGGCCACCGGACTTTAATAGCCTTGATCCTTTTATTCGATAGTCCGAAGTGAATGAATCTAGATGACTGTCCGAGAAAGCCCTCTCCGGCCCTCAGGCTCTTCATCAGTTTACTACCATCACCTAGGGTGAGCTCGATGCGCGCTCCTATTGGGTCCAACATCTTGTTCGTTTCTAGGTCAAACTGAATCCAATCCCCTATCTCGATCAATCTATTATGAAAAAATCTAACTCGAGGTGCGTTCCGATTAGAAATCCAAACATCCATGCGTCCATCGCCATCCCAATCACTTAGAGCCATGGCCCGCGAGTCGTCTGGAAAATCAAACCCGCTCACACCCGAAACAGTCGCAAATTTCTTACCGTCGATATTAAGAAACGCGCAATTCCGCTCCTTTCCGCTGAGCGATCCTCCTTTTTTAAGACGATCATTCATTTCGCCCCAATGCTTAACGTAAGCCGATTCGATTGGTCGCTTACCTTCAATATCGACTTGCGTTGGAGAATTCGACAAGACCTGTCGCCACCAAAAACTTCACAAATCGTCTGGGTCCTTGCCCGTGACAAATCCGTTAGCGACGAGGATATCCTCGCGAGTGTCGTTATTCAAGTCGACGGCAAGCGAAGCCCAGCTCCATCGGCCCATCGAAATCCCACTGAAACCAGAAACGTCAGAAAAAATCCCTCTTCCCAAGTTCTTTAGCAGAGTATTGCCACGGGCCAGGTTAAGAAGGGTCTTCCTTGTTTTTTCGTCTTTATCAGCATGAAACCACTTCTGCCGTGCTATCCGATTGCCTGCGCCCGAATACATATTGCTGATATGGAGATCATATAAGCCATCTAAATCAAAATCAGCAGCTGTAAGGCCCATGCCGAAACCCCCATCTTTTATTCCTGGGGCGTCGCTATAATCGACGAAACCACCTTTTCCATTATTGCTATAAAAATTGTTGGGCCCGAAATCGTTTGCGACGATAAGATCTTGATCCCCATCGTTATCGAAGTCTTCCCAGAGGCATGCAAAGCTGTAACGCGAATTGTCATTAGCTAATCCCGCTTCTTGGCTTGCATCTACAAATTGTAATCCCCCATCGTTTCGCAGCAAAACATTTGGTCCTCCGTTGGTAGCATTCTGGATTGGAAAAGGAACAGGAAACGAACCGCGCAAAGTTTCACCTTCCAAGTTGCGTTTTGAATAATACTGACAAACAAAAACGTCGAGGTCCCCATCCTGGTCATAATCACAAGCGCCCATTCCGAATCCATAGGGAAGATCAGGAAATCTAACGTGCTCTCTAAAAACTCCCTCCCCATTGTTAGCAAATATAACAATCCCAGCTGTCGTTGTTAAAATAGCATCACGATCCCCATCTGAATCAAAATCTAAGAACAATGCTGCCGCTGTATTATCACGGATTTCCAAGCCAGAAGATGGAGCAGTAATTAATCTCCCCTCTTTGGTTCTCAACCAGAGTTTATTCCGCAATCCTCCAATTTGACAGAGGTAAACATCCTCCAAGCCATCCCCATTGACATCGGCAATTGAAATTCCAGTTTCTCCAAATTGGTCGGGCTCAAAAGAGGCGGGGATTCGCTCCCGCCAATAAAAATTCTCTTCGATCAACTCAAGATCAGCAGTGCTGCCCTTTGGAAGAAGTCCAGTTGTGGTTTCTTTGAAAATGAAATGGTTGGTTTGAGCGACCTCTCCCTCTAAAATCTCACTACGATCAAAAAGTAATTTCTCTTTTTCAATAACCCAATGTGTTTTCCAGCGACCATTATATTCCCAGACTTTATCACCTTCAACGACTACCGCCACAAGTTCATTTGTAACCACTTCGCTCCCGGATATCTCGACTTCTACAACCTTAAACTTACTTTGTTTAACAGAGCCCTCCGACCAATTGGACGGCCAATCGCGAAATTCCTTTAAGACCGCATTCCGCCCCTGAGTTGGCTTTTTGGCAATCTTGCGGCTGGTTAGTTGTAGTGGGCCGCTTAAAATTGCACTGATTGAATCAGGGTCATCCAAATGCAAACTAGGGTTCTCGACTAGCGAGTCAGCCAGCTCATGACCCTCAATTGTGCCGTCCCAAACATGCGACCATTCTTTCCAAAAGGCCGATACTTGAGCTGCGATTTCTTCCTCCTTGACGCCTAATTCAGCTCGCGCTGATTCAGTTAATAAAGAAAAAAAACCAAGGCACGACAGCGCGGTAATTTGCGCTCTTTTTAGGTCAAACATATGCAAGTGAAGAGGTGAAGTCCCCACTACGAAACACTTCTTTTGAGGCTCCCTTTCTGAGCTAACGGGCAGGAACTGCGCCTTCGACGATGCGGACAAAGGACTTACGCTGTAACTCAAAATCAATCTCAACGGAAACTTCTTCATTCACACCAGAGGCCTCAAACTCAGAATCAAAAATAGCCTCGAAAGTAGACAAGTTATCAGCTGAGGCTATGTGGTATGTGCGCCCAGGGACTAAATTTGCGGCATCAAAATCAATGAATCCATTCTTAATATCAAATGAAAGATTTTCAATACGTGGCGTGGTGTCAGTGGGGCCGACAATTTCAAGCCTTACATTATCGAAGTGCGACCGACCGCTTGGGCTATTATCGCCAAGAAACACGACTAGAGTCCCTTCTGGAACTACACTTTCTGTCTGGAATTCTAATGGAGGCGCAGCTGCAAATGTCCCCTCTGGTACATTGGTCCCCGCGTCCCATGATCCTGCAGCAAGCACGGAGGAATCTTCCAAAACTTCAAAAGTTGTAAATAAATTGCCATTAACGCCAAGATTTTCGTCAGTACTTAAAATAGCGTAGGTCGATTCATTGCCGATAACTGAATAGCCTGCATTACGATTGCCAACACTCACAGACAACCGGTAGGTCGTATTTGGCAAAATGGCTACTCCGGTATCTTGCCAAATATAATAACCGGTTGCCATACCGATATGATCAGTCCCGTCAGCGGCAAAGCCATCAATATATTCTTCAAACGAGCCGCCATTATTTTCTCCATCCCGATCTTGCCACTCAGGTGACAAATTATTGCCCCACCCTCCAGGATTGAGATTATTATCCTCGAAGCTGTAATCACCAAGAGCGATAGAGTTCCCATCAAACTCCTCAAAAACTAAGGGATTGCTCCCATTCGATATTTCCGTTGAATCGGTGCGCCCATCTTTGTCTGTGTCGGCATCTAAAGGGTTTGTCCCGGAATCCGCTGGCCCAACAAAAGTGCCAGTATTTGATTCTACTCCGTCTTTAAGACCATCCCCATCTGTATCAGAATCCAGAGGATCAGTCCCGGTATCACTAGCACCAACAAAAGTGCCCGTGTTTGATTCTACTCCATCTTTAAGTCCATCGCCATCCGTATCAGGATTAAGGGGATTAGTCCCTGCAGATTCTTCCTGACCATCATTTAAGCCATCATCATCGCTATCGGCCTGGTTAGGAAGAGTCTTACTATCCAATTCCTCTTTATTGGTGCGACCATCGTCGTCTGGATCCCCATTTGGGCCATTAGCCGGATTGATAGAACCATCGTCGCTATCGTCTAAGCCGTTATCAATCTCCCACTGAGTAGGTAGGCCATCCTCGTCATTATCGCCAATGATAACGGTTTCGAGGCGGATATTGTCAAAATGTGATCGTCCACTCGCGCTATTGTCGCCAAGTAGAACAACAATGGTCCCCGCAGGAACTGCGTCGGTTGTCGTGAACTGCAATGGGGCAGCATCTA
>Ga0213863_10000868_pt1 | contig 22537 bp, 17 predicted proteins | sample PICome_8_FD_160128 | JGI IMG/M metagenome (GOLD analysis project Ga0213863, IMG submission 160128) | Coastal seawater microbial communities near Pivers Island, North Carolina, United States - PICO497 | ecosystem: Environmental > Aquatic > Marine > Coastal | place: USA: North Carolina... | reverse complement strand
GCCGACAAAGTCGATCTCCCGCTCACCTATCGCGGCATACCCTCATCAGAGCGCAAAGACCGTGTCGCCACCATCCTTGAAAAGGTCGAAATGTCTCAGTGTATGAAACACTATCCATCTCAGTTCTTGGGCGGTTAGCAACAGCGCGTGACCGTCGCTCGCGCCTTAGTCGGCGATCCTTGCACCTTGTTAGCTGACGAACCGACAGGAAATCTCGACTCCAAAAACGGCGAAGCCGTCATCGTTCTCCTGACCAACTTCCACCAAAAGGGTGCAACGTTCTACATGGTGAGGCACAACCCTGAGTTCTTCAAATTCGCCCAACACACTCTACACATATTCGGCGGTCGAATCGTTGATAAACAGTGGCACTAGCTGAATTGACCTACAAAAGGACGCAGCGTTTTAGTCCTTCTTCAGACTGAGGATTTCCTCATTGATTCTGTGTCATTCTATATTCGCGGGATGAAATGCCTTGGTCGAGCACGTTGCCATTCGTTCATGCTGGACAAGGGAACTGAATTGCTAACCCTCATGTCATGACTATTAAACGACTCATTTCTAGCGTTCTCTTACTTCTTTTCCTGGCAAACTGTGTTGGAGCTGAACCTCCCGAGCAGGTTGCTTCTCGTCCAAATATTATTCTACTAATGGGCGATGATCATGGTTGGGAGGAGGTTGGGTACAACGATCATCCCTATGTCAAAACCCCCTTCTTGGATGAAATGGCTTCTGCTGGGCTGCGGTTGGATAATTTCTATGCCCAGCCCACATGTTCTCCTACTCGTGGCAGTGTCCTGACCGGAAGGCATCCCAATCGTTATGGCATTTTTCGGCCTGGTTTTTCGATTCGACCAGAAGAAATCACCGTGGCTCATGTTCTTCGCAAGGCCGGCTATTCCACGGTGCATTACGGAAAGTGGCATGTGGGACCGGTAAAGAAAGCCTCGCCTACCAACCCTGGCGCCATGGGCTTCGATGAGTGGTTTTCTCACGACAACTTCTTTGAGCTCGATCCGGTCTTCTCCCGAAACGGAGGGCCGCCCAAGAAGTTCTATGGAGAGAGTTCAGAGATCCTTGTCGATGAAGCAATCAAGTACTTCGAAACGAAGCATCAACAGGAGGCCCCTTTCTTTACGATCATCTGGTTTGGATCGCCTCACGAACCTTACAGCGGCCTGGAAACGGACTTGGCACTCTATCGTGATCTGCCCCAAAAGTATGCTGAGGTTGAGGTGAGTCTAACATCGAATGAAACAGGAAAGAGGATCAAACGTCCGCTACGAGGCGTCTTAATCGAACGCTATGCCGAGATCACGGCCATGGATCGATCCATCGGTAAACTACGCAACGCGCTCCGAACACTGGGTCTCAAGGACAACACATTACTCTGGTACTGCGGAGACAATGGCACGCCGCCTAGCGGCTTACGAGAATCGAGATTTCGTGGACTGAAAGGAAAAGTCTATGAGAATGGAATCCGCGTTCCCGGTGTGGTCGAATGGCCTGCGGGCATCCCTAAGCCACGTGTGTCCAGAGTAAGCGCCGTAACTACTGACATCCTCCCAACCTTGTCCGCTCTGGCTGGCGCCGACATTCCCAAGGTACCTCTCGACGGGATTGACCTAACAGAACTACTCAAAGGCGATCTAACCGAGCGTCCTGAGCCGATTGAATTCTGGAACTTCCCAGTACAGGGCTCCATCGAGACCAAGCAGTCCTATATCAACCCTGAACTTCAGAAAGGCACCACACCCCTAATTAAGCTGTCACGGGACATCTTCACACGCAACTTTCGGAACTACCATCACCCCAAGATTTCCGAGAACGACTTCGCAGGAGCGCGAGCAATCCTTATGGGCGACTACAAATTGGTTATAGATGGCGACAAAGGTACGGGGATTGAGCTTTTTGATCTGAAGAAAGATCCCGCTGAAAGTAAGAATTTAGCAGAGACGCACCCTGAAATCGTCGATCGACTGTCGAAGCAATTACGCGACTGGCAAGACAATGTGATGAACAGTTTGATGGAGCGAGATTATAAGCCGTAAACGGCCACACACTGCTTACACTAATCGTGAGAGTGATCCCTCAACGTGACCGTTTCTTCGACATGGTAGCCATAAATTCATGGTGATCTTGACGAGTGATTCCTTCCGAAATCTTATCCATCACGGCCCACGTTTCGCTGTTTTATGTATTCTAACGGAATCCATAAACCTGGGAGAGCCGAGCTTCTGATCAAGCCCTCTTCATCTGCACTGATTTCCTGGTAGGTGCCATTCTCGAGTCGATTCCAGACAAGAGGATCGTCCGTATGGCCGATACACGCCGCGTATTCCAAGACGCCAGAACGTTCAAAGGCTTGTCGGCGGCATTGATATTTCTCCCGCTCACCCTCTTTGAAGAAATCGATAACAAAGTTAGGTGGGCCAGCGAATTACTGATAGTTTCCGGGATCGCCTTGCTTGTGTTTGCCCGTATTCACCTGAGCGATCAGCCCGGGGATGACACGAGTTTCTGGATCGAGGTGTACGGGAACATGCACACGGACATACAGGCCTGGGGTGGAAAGCCGTTAATGATTGATGCAGAGAGCGAGGTCCGTAAGGGTGGCAGACTGGCCGATATCGAGTTCATCCATCATGATCAGGAGCCTGGAGTTTGTTCCCTATTTAAGGGAAGCAGGAAGTAAGTCAGTATGATTCACGGTTATACGACATTTCTCGAATGTATGCGGAGATTAACTCTGGATTGCGCATGACGGGAAATAGAGGTGGAATCCACGCACGATTCTGCCACATTTTCAACACGTTCATGAAAGCTCCCGCTACCCTCTCTCTATTGTTCTTGCTCTCCTTGGGCCTGCCTATACCTGCAGACGATTGGCCTCAATTTCGAGGGGTAGACCGATCCGACATTTCTAAAGAACAAAGCTTACTCAAGAAGTGGCCTGACGAAGGACCGAAGATCCATTGGCTCTACAAGGATGCGGGAATGGGCTACTCAGGCCCTTCGATTGTGGATGGCGTCATTTATCTTCTCAGTGCCTATGAAGATGGCTCCTTTCTCATCGCCCTCGATGAGAAGACAGGGAAGAGAAAATGGGATGTGAAACTCGGAGATGTCCTTGGCAATAGCTGGGGTGACGGACCGCGCTCCACGCCAACGGTGGCCGGTGGTCACGTTTATGCTTTGGGTGGCGAAGGTGATCTCGTTTGCGTCAATGCGGAATCAGGAAAGGAGGTCTGGCGAAAGAGCCTAACGAAAGATCTCGGAGGCAAAGTGCCAAATTGGGGCTATTGCGAGTCTGTGCTTGTTGATGGCGATACGGTGATTTGCACACCGGGTGAAGATCAAGGTGCTATCGCCGCGTTGGACGCAAAGACGGGGGCGGTTCAATGGCAAGCAAAGGAAATTACGGACGGAGCGCAATACGCTTCCGTGGTGATTGCGACGATCAATGGACAACGCCAGTACGTGCAGCTGTTTCAGAAGACCCTTGTCGGTGTGGCGGCGAAAGACGGAAAACTATTATGGAGCGTGGATTGGAGCGGGCGCACCGCGGTCATCCCAACTCCGATCGTGAAGGATAACATTGTGTATGTAAGTTCAGGCTACGGCACTGGAAGCATGGCTGTCGAAATCGATGAGAACTACGAAGTGAACGAGCTCTATCGGAACAAGATCATGAAGAACCACCACGGTGGCGTGATTCTCGTTGGTGATCATCTCTACGGTTACTCGGACGCGCGCGGATGGGTCTGTCAAGATTTCAAGACAGGAGAAGTTGTTTGGGCTTATGAAGAAGATCTCAAAAAAGGGGCCATCGGTTGTGCAGATGGCATGCTCTATTGCGTGGACGAAACCAATGGCACCGTCGCTCTAGCAGAAGCTTCACCTAAAGGATGGAGGGAAGCTGGACGATTCAAACTCGAACCTCAGACCAAGATCCGCAGCTCATCTGGAAAGATCTGGACCCATCCAGTCATTGCCAATGGCAAACTCTACCTGCGAGACCAAGATCTGTTCTTCTGCTTCGATGTGAAGCAGCCGTAAGTTGGTCATCACATCGCACGCTGCATTGCGTAGGAAAGAATCCACACGTGTCATCACGCCTTTCTGTCCCGCATTTCGCCAGCAGCCTTGAGGTAGCTTATACCGGAGTCGTCAAGCACGCGGTGCTTAACAACTGGTATGACGGCAAACCTGATGCCGCCAAACAGCGGATTGCTCGTCAGCCCATAGCCAAAAAGAAATGAGCGGCGTTGCACCAAGCTTGCACTCTCTTGGTAACAAGGTCAGCATCTTCAAAGAGGGTAAGGTGGATGATCAGGCACGAAACGAATCGACCTGCTAGGATTGCCACAGCCCTAGCATTGGTCAAGGCACCAAGCATCACAAGTGCGATCGATTCACCATCGTTTGTGCTCGAAAAGAACGACCAACGCATGCTCACGGCACCGACGGGGACCGTCTATTGCACGGCTGACGGCACCGAACCCCGCGATTAGGCGGACAAGCCTTCGGCTACAACTAAAGTGGCAGAAGTCTCGATCATCACCCACGCGACGTTTGCTCGAGGAGGGACCGAGTGCCGGGCTTAGGTTCCTGACAGTCCGAAACTTAACGACAGCTGGACGTTGCCCATTTTCAATAACAAAGCATGGGACAAGGCCATCCCCCGTTGGCTACGACGATGAATACACTTACATTTCCCTCATTAGCCACGATGTTAAGGAATCGATGCGTGGCAAACGCGGTAGTGCCTATTTACGCTGGACATTTGATCGGGCAGAACCCCCTAAGCATGACGAAATCTTTTTCGATGTGAAATGTGGCGACGGCTTTGCCGCCTGCATCAATGGCAAACGCATCGCCTCATCCAACACGCCAGCAAAACTAAGTTGGAACAGTAAAGCGGAAGACAAAGTCAATGACGGTAGAGCCATGGAATTTCGCTCTGTTATCCTGGAGAGCTGTGCCTCCGCCTTGAAAACATGAACAAATGTAATCGCCGTACAGGCATTGAACAATGGCCACACCAGCTCCGACTTTCTCTTGGATGCTCAGCTTCGCGGGCGATCTCTACCCCCGGAGCTGCGATGTGGAATCCCGATAGCGCAACGGCACTGGTCGTACGCGTCCATCATAAGGGCGCCTGGTCCAAGGCAATCCGTGTTCCCCTTCCAGGTGTGGCCGCTCCTGATCCAAATGGCGGCAAGGGCTTACCCCAATTCCTCGGAACAAACAGGAATGCCTGTTACACGGGGCCGTTATTGCTAACGAATTATCCCGGTAAAGGACCTAAGACGGTGTGAAGGCACGACGTTGGGGCCTGATACGCAGGTCCCGTTGTCGCTGATGGAAAGCTCATCGTTCTCTATGCATCGGGGCGAGATTTTACCGCCGATTCTTTAGTCGCGCAAACGGGTCAGGGAGTCTGGAGCCCAAAGTAACGCACCACCTTCAAAGGCAAGACAGAATACGATCACGGGCCTTGTGGAACGCCAACCATTGCCGAAGATCGCATTATCATCAGTTTCCCTGATGGCTTGTTAGCCTGCTTTGCCATGGCGGATGGCAGTGAGCTTTGAAAACGCAATATCAAGGAACAATTTGATACCGATGGGACTTGGCATGGGTTCGCCACCATTCCTCTTGTCACTAACGGAACTGCTACTCTTCCAGTCGTAACAGATGATGCAGGAATCGTTGCCTTTTCTATGAAAGACCTAAGCACACAATGGAAAGTCAGTGATGATCGTGTCTGCGCTGTCTCGCTCATGCACTATCAAAGGGCTCGTATCACAGGAGGATTAGCGGTCTTGGGGTGAATTCATCGAGCTCTATGCACCAGTCATGTACAGCTTCGTCTCCAGCCGCGGGCTCTAGAAGTGGACGTCGAGGATGTGGTCCAGAACGCGCTGCGGGCTATTGCCAAAGCAATTCCAAAGTTTGAGCAAAACCCTGATAAGGACACATTCTTGGGTTGATTCTTTCGCGTTCTACGATCCAAACTCATGGATCACTTTCGCTAGAATGCCCATCAAGAGCACGGCTCCGTGCCGATCTGCGGTGGTCCGAATGATCAAGGAAATACCGACTAAAGAAGAGGCCGCTTGAGATTCCGAGTATCATCAACATGTCTTCCAATGGGAAGCCCAACACGTGAAGCCTCAAGTCAGTGAACACACCTGGCAAGCGTTCTGGATGACAGCGATTGGTGACGTAGATAAGAACAACGCCACAGTAACGTTAGGCATGGAACGCGGGCCGTTTATGTCGCAAGGTCTCGCGGTATCGCTCGCATGAAACAGGCAGTGGAATCTACAGCGGGCGAGTTAGGAGATGGATGCTAGTAGTAGCCCAGTTCTTTCGGTCGGGCCAAGAGTTGTTTCCCTCCACACAAAAAGCGGAAAACTCTCCTTGTGCCCATGTCCACTTTTATCAAGCCACAGAGCCGCAGACGTCAACCTCAAAGCCGTCGAGCGCTTTCGCGACATCTTGAATGATGCCGAACAGCACCGTCTCAGCCATACTACTAGGTGAGGACTGCGCGGAATACAGTCCCCATCGTCGGTCGGCGTGCTTCCATGGAAGTGGTTTCGTGATCAAGGTTCCTGAAGCTAGTTCCTCCCGGGCAATCCAAGGAGCAAGCAGTCCAACACCCATCCCGAGTCGGGCCATTTCTTTGATAGCTGCCATCGATCCCACTTGGAGATGGCCACGCAATCGGCTCTTCGACTCCGCAAACCCACGGGTCAGGATCTGGTAGGTTTCACTCTCCCGGCTGTAAAAGATAAAATCCTGATCGACAAGGTCTCCAGCAGAAATGGAATCCGACTTGGCTAGGGGATGAACAGGGGCCATAGCCATGGCAATGCGGTCAGTAAAGAAATGTCGAAAGTGATAGGTAGACGTGCCAGAGAGCTCCATTCCGATCGCCAGATCAATCGTCCCATTGCCCAACAAGTTCAGCAACTCGCGCGTGTCGTCCGTCGAGATCGTGATCTCATAATTGGGAAAGCTTCCGCGAAACTCTCGCAATACCGCAGGGAGAACCGCATGGCTCATTGTGATTGTACTACCAATTGAGAGGCGACCGTAGCCTGGGTGCCGGATAGCCTCAACGGCATCGACAGCACTGCGCATACGGTTGAGCACTTCTAGAGCGTGGGGAAGGAATTTCGTTCCAGCCGAAGTGAGGCGCACCACTCTGCCTTGCCGCTCAAATAGAGCCATGTCGAGCGTGGACTCTAGAGCCTTGATCGAGTGGCTCACGGCAGATTGGGTAAGATGCAATGCCCGGGATGCTGCCGTAAAGCTCTGATAGCGAGCGAGTTCCTGAAAGGCTCGAAGTTGGCGTGTGTCGAGAAGTTCCATCCTAGACCTGCCATCAGAGCAGGATGCAGACCACCCTCGCCGGAATGGCACGAATTCCGCTTTGGGAGATGTCGTGCCCTACCCCACCGCCCTTATTAAGATCGGATTCGTCCCACTCCTTGACTGCGCGCCTCTCGTGCTCGCCAAAGAGTTAGGATACTTCAAGGAACACGGCCTCCACGTGCAACTTGTCCGGGAACCTGGGTGGGCCAGCATTCGAGACAAGGTCGCTTACGGCGAGCTCGCTGCAGCCCATGCCTTAGCGGGGCTTTGCTTTGCCATCTCTTGGGGGCAGGGTGTGGTCTCTCGGCCCTGCTTGACTGGCTTGCTTTTTAACTCTCATGGAGACGCGGTCACCTTGGCCTCGAAGTTTATCGACGCCGGAGTGACAGATGCCATATCGTTAGAAAGCTACGTCCAGATAGAACAACGCCGACTCACTTTCGGCATCCCCCACCTCTTCAGCTCGCATCACTTTCTACTACGGCAATGGTTACGATCGGGTAATCTTGTTCCAGGGAAAGAGGTGGAGTTGGTGGTCCTCCCTCCTTCGCAAATGAACGCCTGCTTGGAAGAAGGCTTCCTCGATGGCTTCTGCGTTGGTGAACCTTTCAATACGACCGCCAGCAGGAATGATAGTGGCTCTGTTATGGCGACGTCCGTGGATCTTGTGCCTATGCATCCTGAGAAGGCGTTTCTGGTCACGGAAGATTTCGCTGAAAAGCGACCGGAGGATCATTTCGCATTGATACAAGCGATCACTCAGGCGTGCCAACTCTGTGATACCGATGACGGGCGCGAGCAGGTGGCACGGATACTTTCACAGAGATCCTATCTGAACTGTGATGAAAAGTTATTACACGGCAGCCTGGGAGCGGATCGACCGGAATTTCATCTCTTCCATGGCGACGACGTGAATGCGCCCTCCAAAGATAAAGCGAACTGGCTCATCACTCAGATGCGCCTTTCCCAAGTGATTGACAAGAACCACCGTTACCTCCCCGCAGCCGACCAGATCTTCCGGGAAGACATTTACCGAGCAAGCGTTGGGACGGCAATTTCGGCATGATCGATTTCATTCATAGTAAGTATGATTCAATTCCGTTCCCGCGGATGACATCAACTCCTTTGGCGGCACAAAGGTAGCATCACCGCATGAGGAAGATCCAAAGCGGTCTTCTCACAACCATGATCAGTCATCACCTAAGCTATCTACTCAAATCTAGCAGAGTTCCTTCACTCCTTGCTCTTAGTTCAACACTTCTCCTCGGAGGCGAGGAGCCTCCGCAAATCGAGGAACCGCCTGTCTCTGAACCACCAGAGTTTGCGTTTACCGATCTCTTCACACCGACCGCAGACCTCCGATTGCGCTACGAGTTCGGCGATCAAGATCCACTCGATGAATCACACGCAGCAACACTTCACCGGTCTCATCGAACTGGAAAGTACTGTTGCAGCAGACAATGATAGCTATCGGGCAGCGAGTGTCGACGGCCCTGCAAATCACACGATCATCGCTGACCCAGAGTCTGTGGAAATGAACAGGTTGTGGCTCGGCTACACCTTTGCGGACACCACAATTAAGTTAAGGCGCCAGCGGATCATTTATGATAACGCGCGTTTCATCGGCAACGTCGGGTGGAGGCAGAACGAGCAGACCTTTGACGCCGTCAACGTGACGACCAAACTCTTTCCTGACACCATTGTTTCCTACAGCTACCTCAATCGGGTCAACCGAATCTTCGGATCTCAGCACAAAGCTGCTGCAGGGCAGAACGATTTTGACAGCAACAGCCACCTACTCAATGCCGGTTACACCGGTATCCCAAATACCAAAGTTACTGCCTATGCCTACCTCCTGGATCTTGAAAACAACGCAGGTGATGCCCAAAGCAACAATACTTTTGGTCTATCATTGTCTGGAACTTATCCGCTCTCAGACCCATTTAAGCTGAGGTTCTTAGCGGAGTATGCGCACCAGACAGATGCCGCCGACAGCCCGCTAGACTATCAAGCTGACTACTATCATGTCTTTTTGGGCGGAATAGTGGACAAATTCGATTTCGGAGTAGGCTTCAAATTCCTTGGAACTGATGACAGCATGGCGTTTCGGAAACCGCTGGCCACGCTTCTGCTTGCAGGGTAGGAATGCCAAAGGCATTCTCGATGCCGACCAGAGCTTGCGCCCGGTGGAAAGCCAAGGCTAGACGAGCCGATCCCCCTGCGTGCTTGGGATCTACCGTCAACAGGCGGATACCGATCTCCCTGACCTCAGGCATCGTCCCCTTGAAAGAAACCATTTCTTTTGCCTTCAGAGGGAAAAGCTCCAGGATTTCAAGATTCAGCCAGTGGGTTTTGAGCTGCTGAACAGCCCATTTCTCCGGAATGAGAGACGGGCGAGTAGCCCCTGACGACGACGCGATTGAATCCATGCTTTATACAGCTAAATTATATTAATTACTTTTAGATATGAAATTTCAATTTATGGTAAACGACTACGTCCTGGTAAATATCCCAGATTCCAAGGCTGGCCTTTCACCGCCTCACCGCCCAGAATAGGGCATGAAACGGCGTGAAATCATTCAGGGTGCAGCAGCGTTGCCTCTCGTCATAGCGAACGATCTTCTAGGAGCCAGGGCACCCAGTGAGACCCTCAACCTCGCGGGCGTCGGCGTCGGAGGCATGGGAGCCAACTATCTCAAGGAACTCTCTAGCCAGAACATCGTGGCTCTCGCAGACGTCGATTCCGAATTTGCCGCAAAGACCTTCTCCCAATACCCCAAAGCCAAACGCTACGAGGACTTTCGTATCCTGCTGGAGAAGGAGAAACACATCGATGGAGTCGTCATCGGCACCCCAGATCACACGCACGCGAGTATCGCACTCGCAGCGATGGATCTAGGAAAGCACATTTACTGTGCCAAGCCCATGACGCGTACAGTCGCGGAAGCACGCAAAGTAACCCAGCGCGCAGCCGAGACGAACGTCGCGACACAAATGTCAATCCAGTGGAATGCCAAGGACTCGCATCGCGTCCTGACCGAATGGATCGCCGACAGAGCCATCGGCGATGTCACCGAGGTTCACACATGGTCCAGCCGCCCAATCTGGCCCCAAGGCATCGAGCGGCCCAAGGATTCGCCACCAGTTCCTGACCATATCAATTGGGATCTTTATTTAGGCCCTGCCCCCGTGAGACCCTATCATCCAGCTTACCATCCGTTCAAATGGCGCGGCTGGTGGGACTTTGGCTGTGGTGCGCTTGGCGACATGGGATGCCATCACTTCGATCCAATCTTCCGTAGTCTCAAGTTAACCGCGCCCACATCCGTGCAAGCCGAAGCCAGCGGCCTTTCGAAAGAAACCGCGCCCAAGGCATCAACAATCACCTATCAGTTCCCGAAACGCGATGGCTTCCCTCCTGTCAAAATCGTCTGGCACGATGGCAAACGTGTGCCTGAACGCCCTGCCGAACTTGAGGCTAATCGCCAAATGGGAGATCACTTCGGTGGCACACTCTACATTGGCAATAAGGGCAAGATCATGACTGGAGGACTCGGTGATGGCGTGCGTTTGATTCCTGAAAAGGCCATGCAGGCCTACAAGCGTCCGAGCGCCACGCTACCGCGTTCCTCAGGTCACTATCAGGAGTTCATTGATGCTTGCAAAGGTGGCCAACCTGCCGGCGCAAACTTCTCTTATAGTGGCCCACTTACAGAGGCCGTCTTGTTAGGGAATGTCGCACTTAGAACACCCGGCGAGCGCCTTGAATGGGACCCGAACAAAATGGCTGTGACCAATATGGCTGCGGCCAATGCCTTCATTTCATCTGAGGACCGAATCGAATGGTGAGATATCGGTTCATTGCTCTCTTCATTGTTTCCTTCGGGCTAAACTCTTACGCGAACGAGGAGGACAAGACTTCAGAAGTCATCGCTAGAGAAGTACGCCCTTCGCTGGTTACCATCACTCACGATTCACGCCCCGGGCGCGCCGATCGAGAGGGTTCCGGATTCTTCGTCAAGAAAGGGCTCATCGCCACTAATCTTCACGTCATCGGCGAAGCACGAAGGATTCGGGTGACAACCTCTGATGGGAAGGAACTCACTGTGAAGAGTATCCATGCCTCAGATCGCAAGCTTGATCTCGCCCTGATACGAGTCACGGAAGAGGATGTCCCCACACTTCCGCTAGGCAACTCTGACAATATCCCCGATGGACTCTCCGTCGTGGCCATGGGGAATCCTCAGGGGTTTCGTTTCAGCGTGGTAGAAGGTGTCGTCTCCGCTACTCGAGCCATGGAAGGCTATTCGATGATTCAATTAGCAATTCCGATAGAACCTGGAAATAGTGGCGGCCCGCTACTCAACCGACAAGGCCAAGTGATCGGGATCCCGTCACTGAAATCCCAGGTAAGCGACAACATCGGTTTCGCTATGCCGGTGAACGCGCTAAAACTCTTGTTGGAAAGCCCCAATCCCATCCCCATCGAACGTTGGGTAACGGTTGGAAAATTGAACCCACGCCAATGGAAGCCACTCCAAGAAGGAGCAGACTGGCGGCAGCGCGCCGGAACCATTTCCGTCAACGGCAAAGCCGCCGGATTCGGTGGGCGATCGCTTTGCCTTTATCAAGCCCCCCCAAACGAGACAGCCTTCGATGTACAGGTCAAAGTTAGGCTCGATGACGAAGCAGGAGCGGCTGGTCTTGCCTTTGCCTCAGATGGTGGAGATCGACACTACGGCTTTTATCCCAGTGGCGGGCAACTCCGACTCACTCATTTCGCAGGGCCGGATGTGTTTTCCTGGAACATCCTAGCGGACGTTCCCGTTCCATCCTACCGCCAAGGCGAATGGAATCACCTGCGAGTCGTGGTCAACGGAGCCACCATCACTGGCTACGTCAATGGCGATGAAGTCGTCAGTGTCGAGCATGAAGCTCTACGCGGCGGACAGGTTGGCCTCTGCAAGTTCCGCGACACGGCAGCTTCCTTTCAAGCATTCTCGCTTGGGGAAGCTGGTGCCGTTGAGCAGATAGATCCGGCTCTCAACGAGGCGCTTAATCAGTGGCTCAAGGAACCCAACGAAGATAGCGTATCAACGTTAGAATCAACACCAAAGATTGCTAAAGCACTTATCGAAGAGAAGGCACGCGCCTTTGAGATACAGGCAGAGAACTTACGAAACTGGTCACTTGACCTACACCGCCAACACGTCATCCAAGAGACAAAGCGTTTGTTAGAAAACAAGAAGGATCATGAAATCGATCTTTTTCATACCGGACTTCTGATCGCACTACTCAATGATCCTGATCTCAACGTGGAAGCTTATCGCAAAGAGTTGGACTCCATGGCAGAAGAAATCCGCAGCTCACTGAAGGAGAATGCGAATGCAACGGAGAAGCTCGCCTCATTGTCAGACTACCTATTTCAGCAACTCGGCTTTCACGGCAGTCGGAGCGACTATTATGCCCGCGACAATAGTTATCTGAACGTGGTGCTGGAAGATCGCGAGGGAATCCCCATCACGTTGTCAGTGCTCTACATGGAACTCGCGCAACGCCTTGAAGTCACCGGCCTTCACGGGATTCCATTGCCTGGCCACTTCGTGCTGCAACACCGCTCCGGAGAAGGTAAAAATCAACTGATCGATGTATTTGATGGTGGTAAACTGCTCACCACGGAAGACGCCGAAAACTTAGTGCTCGCGACAACTGGCAGAGATCTCAACGAAACAGATCTCGATCCTGCGGGCAAACGCTCTATTCTCACTCGAATGCTAAGGAATCTCATCGGAATCGACCTGGACTCTGAAGACCCAACCCAAGCAATCCCAGAACTCGACCTCCTCTTAGCCATCGATCCTGAGGATGCCTCTTCGCACCTGAGCAGAGCTCTCCTTCTCTACCAGAGCAATGCTGGGCAGCGCGCCATCGCAGATATCGAATGGTTGTTAGAAAAACAACCTCCCGGTATCCATCTAGATCGTTTGCATGAGTTGCGAGATCGAATCCTTCGCTAAACTACCACTCGCACAGAGAAGCCGTGAAGTCGCGAGATCCATCGCGCAGCCAACCATCAAGTTGCGCTTGCTCTTTTAGTTGCTGGCCCCGTAGTCGAGGCACAGCAACGTAGCTACAAGGAACATCCGAAAGAGCTGTCATGTCTCCCCACAACCGTTCGAACTGAGCCACCGGGAAGATGTCTTCTTGCCCGTGACCCCAGCGTTTCTTCACCTCCTTGAGGGTAATATACGTAGGGAGTCGACTACTAAACTCACGGATAGATCGCGCCACTTTGGGTGCGTCACCAAGATCAGCACGTGTTAGACCGAAGCAAGCAAGCATCTGATCAATATCTATCCAGCAAGTGTTCGAGTTGTAATAGGTAAGCTTAAACTCATCTTCCTCACGCGGCATAGAAAGGCCCTCAACTAGCCTTAGGGAACCGTTCACGCGGGCGAGGCCACCACCCCGATCCTCCAAGCGGCGCCGAATCAATTCAAACGTTAGTGCGGCATTCGTACGGCGATGGTATCCAAGCATCGCTGCATCCACATTGGCGCCGACCGTATCAATATTATGCAACATCAGCGTTCTGAGCTGAGGTCGCTGCGAGAGTAGGTCTGCCAGCGTTCCATTGAGCAATAGATTGGGCACTTCATACCAATGCCCCACCGGATGCAGGCACTGCAACGGAACATTATCGCGATAGTCACTCCCTTCACCGGCACCAGAAGCCCAAGCCAATAAGGCTTCGCGCAAACTCGCACGCATCTTCTGCGCACGTTCGTCGAGGCGCTGCTGCGGCATCTCCTCCCACTCAAAGCGGAGATCGCGTTGCATGGGCACTAGGCGCAATCCAATAGATCGTCCTCTCGAAAGGAACACACTATCGCTCATTCCATAGTGATCGACGCCATCTAAAAAGCCACGGATAGGTTCGTCCGTCAGGTAGCTTGTCGTGATGACATGAAGCGGCAACATTCCATGAGTGGACCCAGCAAAGCGCGTCTTTGCTAAATGAACCTCAAGGAACGTTCGGTGTCGTCCCTCAAACTTGCAGAAGGGATGCAAAGCCTTCACAACTCCCGCCCCTTCTGTCCAGCGGCTAGCCGCACCTGCTGCGAGGGTGACAACTGCAACTTCTCCATTCGCCAGCGCCTCACGGCCAATGGCGTCGTCTTCCGCAGTTGTGGTGATAGTCACATCGCCAGGGCGCACATCTTTGACCTGTGAACTCGCTGCCAAACGATTCTTTGAGAGTCCAATGAGCCCCCTTCGCATGTCCTCCTGAATCCGCTCATGCAAGAGCGGATCAAAACCATTCGCATCTAGCAATTGATCCAGCGAGGACTCCGACGAATTACCATTTAACGAACGTGGAAAGAGGTAGGTAAGAAGCTTGTCCCTTACCTCATCATAGCTCGTATCAGCGTCCGCTCGAATCTCGAACCGTTCCATTTCCGCGCGCCGTTCCTGCGAAAGCGTCCGCGGATCTTCTCGCAAGAGCAATGGCAAGGTCATCGCGTAGTATCCTGGAGACATAAGAGCGGCTTCGCCCGTCAGAAGTTCAGAACTACTACCCGCCTCATTGATGCTAAAATCATACACCAACGGATCCATCGCGAAGGGCAACGAGTGCTGGAGCTGTCCCTTCAGCTCAACCATGATCACTTTCATTCGCTCCAAAGCTTCAACCTTTCGACCAGGCTCAAAGATAAACCCCATACCACCACCCGACATCCCGCCGAGCATCCAGAAGCCCCAGAAATCCTTTCCAAATTCAACCTTAACCAAATCGATGAGGCGCTCAGTGAAGAAAGTCGTAGCCCAAGGAATAATCGTCTGCAGCGGCCCAAAGAAATTCTTTGTTGTCAGTTTTCCTAACAATTTAATATCTCCCGACTGTAAGGCTGCAAGGATAGCATCGAACAACTGCATCGACTCCTGTCGCGCCTCCCAGCTCTTGGCAGAGCGAAGTAGGTACTTCTCCGTCACCATCTCGAGAATAGGCCCAACATTCTGCGCCATTCCACCATGGACAAGAACAAGGCTATCGCGAAGGCGATCTCGCATTTCACTCGAAATAACATCGGTGCCTAGCAAGGTATGCTGTGGCAACAGACGCCCACGACTGATCCTATATTCGGGATCTCCCTCCCGAGAAGGGCAGCCTTCTATCACTTTAATACCCGGCCAGACTCCGCCGGAATCTTGCCAGCCCCCGCCGGATCCTCCTAACCATTCTCCCAGAATCGCGCGCGCCGCCGTGATGCGTCGCTCTCCCTCGCCAAGAGGCCCTTCTAAAGACCGTGTCTGCCCCGTAGCACGCATACAAACCGCTATGAGACCGCCCAACAAATTCGTAGAAACCGCCAGTCGACTGCCTTTAGGAATATCATTGACACAACTGACCAACTCGAAGCCTCGCCCAAGTCCGACCAATGTCTCTAGCAAGACAGATAAACGCTGTCCTGACCCTTCTAACCCCATAGGAACGATGCCGGAGGCAATGAGGGCCGCCTTCAGAAGCCCAAGGTAGTCCTTCGCAAAGTTGAAGACATCCCCGAGTTCAGTGATCTCCGCGGACACTCCAAGATCGACGCTAGTAAGACGGATAATGGGCTCATCGATCACTCGAAAACGAGCCTCCACCGGTGGCCTGGGGTGAGCGTCTCGCCCATGCACAGCGAGATCAACGGAGATGTTGAGCACGCGAGCCCCACTCGGAAAATCCATTCCAAGGAAGAAGATATCACTCCATGCACTATGTGAAAGATCCATGCGCACAGCGGTGCTCTCATAAATCAACGGATAAGCACTGTTCTCACATTGCAACAGCTCCGACCGAACCTGCAACGGATAGTCTTCAAGCGCCCCCGTCCGGAACATCCATTGGTTTCCGCGGACAGCCCGAACACTCGATTGCACCTGGTCCGCCAGATTCTGCAACGCCAGTTCGTAGTATGTCTTAGCCAATGCGCTACTAATCGCGTCCGAGTACCCGGCAGAGGCCTGATCATCTAAGAAATGGTCCAAGGCTTCAGAAAATCGTCTTTCTAGCAAATGCGCGTACGCCTCAAAGGAGACTGCAGCGCCGTCTTTTGACGTTTCTTCCAGCTTCGCAGGGAGGTAGAATCGGTAAATTGCATAAAGGAAGAAGAGGGCACGAACGCGCTCGTAAAGGTTCTCACTCTCCCGTCGGAAAAGATCCAGACTCTTGCACTCGGCAATCAACTCATCAAAGCTAAGCGCTTCGCAAATAGCTTCCAGAGAGGTGTCTCTTGTCTCACGGTCCGTCGCCGTGATGATGTCTCTTAGCTTTAAAGACACAGTCAATTCTTAGATATCAGATTCATTTCCAGCGTTTCTTTGACTGTTTCGCGCAAGAAGATCCGTAATCGTTGAAAGAACCTCATCGCGATACTGCCCTGATAAACTCACCGCAAGTTGCCCTATCAGAAGACCATGACGGAAATCGAGGTCATAGCGTCGCCCTTTCATAACCTGAGCCAGGTAGCGCCCACGTCTAGAAAACTCGTGTAATGAAGCAGAAAGATCGAGTTGCTCATTCGGCCCAAGGGCGTTCGCCCTCTCGTCCAAGAGAGCCATCACAGCAGGCTGCAAGACATGCATGCCAAAGAACGTGAGGTAGTAGCCATGACGAAGGCCAGGCGTCATCAAATTCTGCTCGGCTTCAGTCGGGGTCGGTTTTTCTAAAACCGCATTCACCTCGTAGAGGTCCCTACTCGCATCAAAGAGAGTCCCACCAACGGTTCCAAAATTGCGTAGACGCCCCTCATGCGTCGGCTGCACCGTTGAAACCACACAGTCCTCTTCCTCAGCGATTCGCACCAACTGACTCGCACACGTCTCGGCATTTGGATCGTCGCTCACGTAAACGTGATCGCTCACCATGAGGAGGAAAGGATCGTCTTTTACATAGTCAACAGCACTAAGCACGGCGTGCCCGTAGCCACGCGGTTCCAGCTGTTCGATAAAGGTGATCTCGGCGCTGACATCATCCACGGCGTCTCGGTAGAGTTCGGCCGTTCCCGGCCTCACGACGATACCGATCTCGTCAATACCCGCAGAAGCGGCTTCGTCTGACAGGAGCCCTAGAACCTTACGGTTTCGCCCTTGGCCATCGACCATCGTTTGCAGCGGCAAGTGACGTTGCCTCTCACCAGCCGCAGTGATTACAGCCTTTCTAATTCCCATAATCGTTAATAATCCGGTTTTTGCGAAATTCAACCTCCCTCAAAGCTCGAGGAGAATTTCTCAAAATAAACCGAAACAAACCGACGCGTTTCGCGTGGTAACCCTACGGGAGAACAAAATCTTTCGTGTCGCGGCAACCGCCTAGTTGTCCCTTCATCACCTCACCATAGGTGATTGAGGGGATTACTTGGTCGCCACAAGGCTTTCGATCACGGCATCCGTAGCCAGCAGCCTCTCGGACTCCTCAAGAAGCCAACTGGCATGCATGAAGGGCTCATAGCTGACGTCTTGCCACCTGATCTTGCCTGTGCCGTCTACAAGGAATGTGCCATGAAGAGCCTGGTCCTCGAACTCGTCGTAGGCGCGAAAAGCTTTGAACCCCACATTCTCAGCGTCTGAAACCAGCGGAAACGGAAAGGGATTCTCGCCTTCGCCCTGCTGGAAGGTCTTGGCCAGACCCTCCACAGTATCCGTGCTCACCGCTACGATCTCTATACCTGCCTCCCGATACTTGTCAGCCTCGGGAGCAAACGCATTCAGCTGTTCCATACAGTGCGCGCAACCGCGGCCCAAATAGTAGATCACCAGCACCGGTTTGTTGGAAAACTTGGTTGAGTCAATGACCTCTCCATTTGCCTGAGAAAACTGCCATTCCGGCGCCGCCGAAGGCGACCAGCGGAATGGGCCTAAATCATCGAGGTCAGGTCGATCAATCAAGTCGTCCTGCTCATCTTGAGCAAGCCGCCAGTCCTCAGGAAACTCCAGTTCCTTGGCAATCTCACTGAGGGCGACCATCGGAGGGCTCTCGACATCCGCCGTGGCAGCCAACTTGCGTAGCGATTCCATCTCTCTCTTCACGGTGTCCTTCTCGCCTAACTGCTTGAGCGTTCGAATATAGTTCGACTTCATGACGACAGGGTTACGTTTGCCATCTACCTCCCGCTTGAGAATCTCTGCAGCTTTCTCCCAGTTCGCCAGCTCCATGTGAAGACGAGCTTTATCGATCGCTAACAATCCTTTCGCCTTGTCGAGTTTCTCACGGGCCACTTTTGGACGTTCCGTAAGGACAGCAAGATGCGCTTCGAGATGCCCTTTATATGATTGGCAGGCTTTGACAATGGAATCATAGGGCTTGCGCGCCCCTTTCTCCGCCTTCTTGATGGCCTCATCACGCTTCTTCTCGTCTTCCTCATCTTTCTGCTTCTCCTCCGCCTTCGTCTTAGCAGCTTCCCCAGCCTCGTCTCGCTGAGTCTCATAACCTGACAAGAACTCCTCAAGGGCAGCGATCTCGCCACGACCTTGTTCCAGCTCACCCTTGTAGAAATAGGCCATCCCACGATAACGATACCTATTCGCCTGCATGAGAGGATCATCTGTGGCCGCAAGCACCGAGGTTTCACTCAGGCGAAGAAGCTCGTCCCAAAGCGCGTAGTCGTTGAGCAAGGCCCAAAGCCGCTTGCGCCCCTCCCTAAAGGGAGTGCCACCAGCATCGTAATACTCTGTCTCGCCCAGCTTTTTAAACTTCGCAGGCCTCGGCAATTCTATCAGATTTACAGCAAGACTAATCGCCTCATCAATTCGCCCCAAGAAACCAAGATTCTCCGCACACCATCCGTTATTGTGCGCATAGTTGTGGATCTTGTGAGGCATGACATGATCGCGCATCATGTGGGCATGGTCCACGCGGCCGGATGCGGACTGCTGATAGACAGCATCCTCATAACGGTGAGTCTTGGAGTAGGTGTGTCCCGGCATGTGCCACATGTGGGCAATCCCAGGAGCAGACTGCCCGCACCGTGCCGCTGAAGGAAGCGCTTGCTTCACTCTCTCATTATCCCACAAATGAATCTTGTAGTGATGAACAGGATGCATAGGCTTCGCATCGAGTACTTGCTGAATCATCGCATCCACTGACAGGTGACTGGAAACCGGCAACCCTTTGCGGCCGTTGTACCAAATCTGCTGAGCAGCGAGCGCTCGAGCTTCAATATCTTCTGAAAAACGCAGCGCAATGTCTTCGTAGTCCCGCACCAGTTCACGATAACGCTTCTTAGTATCCTTCTCGCCGCCATGGTAGAAGCGGTGCAGCGATTTCAAGTAGAGGCGCTCACGTTCCGTAAGCCTCTCGCTCTCGAGAGCTTCCTCTACTTCCTTCATGAATTCCTTGGCACGCTTGCCGTTGTTCACATTCGACATCGCCAACCCCCAGTAGGCCATCTGACAGGTCGGATCTAAATGGAGCACTTGGCGAAAGCTACGCTCGGCTTCGAAGTACCAGAAGCCATGAAGCTGACCAACGCCCTGATTGAAGAAGGCTTGCGCCTTCTCATTCTTCGTCGAGACGGGGAAGCTGATGTCACCCGTGGTATCCATCAAATAGGCCTGCTGACGCGGCCCCTCGTTGAAACTCTCGCCGTGATACGAGTGGCCAGGAGTCGCCTCCTCCGCAGCGAGAACTGCAGTTGAAAGGATGAAGCAGGTGGAAAAGACAGAACGGATCGTCATGGCAACGATGAAACACCGTATTACTCAAGTCGTTCACGCATTTCTTGCCAACCGCTCAGCATACAATATGCATCCCGTGTGACTATCACCACGCCTGAAGGCTTAGAGATCCCAAATCAACCTTTCGAAGGATATATCTTCGACAATGATGGCACGCTCGCGCTGTCGATGGCCTTACATTTCGAAGCCTGGATCCATGCTTACAAGAAGAACGGGGCCACCTTCACCCTGAACCGCTACTTTGCACAATCTCTCGCCGGAGTGTGCATGTTAGAAACCGTCCGCCGCGTAAACGATCACTTCAGCGAATCGCTCGATCCCGAGCAAGTGGTCGCCGATCAGGAGGCTTTCTATCGAGACAATCTCCACCGCGTTTCGCCAAATCCACCCATCGTTGACTTCGCCAAACGCGTGGCAGCCACCCACCCGGTCGGTGTCGCTTCAGGTGGCGTCTGGGAAACAGTCACTAAGACCCTAGAAGCCATCGGTCTCCGCGAACTATTTGAGGTCGTGGTCACCCAAGATCAGGTCGAGAATAGCAAACCAGCCCCAGATCTCTTTCTTGAAGCCGCCAAACGGATGGGCGTCGAACCTAGTAAATGCCTCGTCATTGAAGACGGCCAACTAGGCATTCAAGCCGCCGAAGCAGCCGGCATGCACTCAATACTCATCGAGGGCGGTTAAGAAGATTCCTGGTCCTATCGGGCGGGTGGTTAGGTATTTAGTTTGACCCGCGATAAGAAGACCGGATACGAGCAATAAGCTCTCAAGCTCTCCTCGGTGCGAGCAACCAGATTGACTTGAGCCTAACAATTCGCGATACCCGATAGTGTGAAGCACGACATCATATAAGCGCTGTAGCCATTCTCCTCATGATCGCCGCCCACATGGGTAGCTCGAAAGTAGCCGTTACCATCTCAGGCTTCCAACTGATCAAATCCGAACTTTCCTTCGACGTTAACGGAAGTTTGCCCGCTCAAATGCCAGCCTCGCTTCCGTCTGGCATCTTTCTTGTGAATCCTAACGTTTCTGCTTCACCCGGATTTGCGCTGGGAAGCTTCATAAAATCTAGTAACGATGTGTTTACAGTTAGGCAGCCCCTACGCTTTTCGCTCAACCCGATCGAGACCGGAGGAAGCGCTTGGGGAGACTATTTCTTCATAGCTTTTGATTCTGACCTTTTCGGAAATCGCCGATAGAAAAAAGAACGCTCGGAGTCATTGGTCCGAGCTCTCTGTCGTTGTCGATCGGTCCCACTACCAGCGCCTAGGTCACTTCAGCCGAAGGGACCGTTCCCGGTGCGATTCGCCATTTGAGAAAGCAGTGACAGGAGGATCAGAGTAGGCGTCTTGCGAACCTCAATGCTTTTCAGCTATCGTTGCTTATCTTGTGACATCAAGATGAGGGAGAAGCGCATGGCACTACTTGGAAATACCTACATGAAGAATGAGCGCCTTTTTTTGCAACAGTTGGCCTGGACGATCATCCCTTGCCTGATTTCCGCGTGTTCTACCTCGACTGACCCAGAGATTTACCCTGGGTCTGCGTATGAACTACAGGCTTTCACCGTTGGCCAGGTGCTTCCTCTCAGAGTTTCTCAGATCATGGCAGGTCAGCCGGCAGTGGGCAAAGACCAGATCGCCTACAAGACAGGCCGATTCGATGGCGTCTACTGGCCCTCAGACGTTCCTCCAAGCCTCAATGGCGATCTTAAGCCTGGTCACTGGTACAGCATCGATCAGAAAATGTTTGAGGACGTGGCCGAATCAAATGGCCAAGTCGCCCGCAACGATCAGACCGACAACTACGGAGAAGTCTACGAGGTCGCCGTCGATAGAAAAACTGCCGATGGCAAGGATGCCAACCCTGGCGATCCAAATCATCCGAGCACATTCTACTCGGTTCGTTTCAAGAGCGGGTCTGGCGGCAAATTGGACGGCAAAATCATCTCGCCAGGAAATGATCGCGACTCCATGAAAACCGTGGTGAGAGGCCCTGACAAGAACTTCTACCTGACCGATGGACACCACACCACTTTGGCCTTCAGCGAGATAAAACACGGCAGAAACCACGGCAAACGGCACGGAGAGTTTACCTATTATCTCGTGCTCGATAAAGATTATTCCCGACTCGAAGATTCAAACAACAGCGGATCAGCCATGGACGAATTCTCGGTCAAGGCAGCGAACGACGGTCAGGTGTGGCTGAAGAAGCTAAGAAAAGCTAAGCCCGGTTACGCTTATCTGCCCGGTGTTGAAGGATCACCGAACACTTACCAAGTCACTTCAGTCGATTTGAAACGGTTCCAGGGTTCGCTGCCGACGGAGATGAAGCTCAGAGAATTCGCAGATGATCCTTACCGAGGAATACTCTACTTCTGCCGCGACATCGGATGGAACAAACCCGAACGGGGTCCTGGCAAGAA
>Ga0213863_10000865_pt1 | contig 22571 bp, 20 predicted proteins | sample PICome_8_FD_160128 | JGI IMG/M metagenome (GOLD analysis project Ga0213863, IMG submission 160128) | Coastal seawater microbial communities near Pivers Island, North Carolina, United States - PICO497 | ecosystem: Environmental > Aquatic > Marine > Coastal | place: USA: North Carolina... | reverse complement strand
CAGGATCGGGGCTCCATCTACCTACTAGCAAACTGGCGCTACTTTGGCATTCAGGCCAATCCTATCGCCTGCTACTTCTGCTACGCTGCCGATAACGAGACGCTAAAATATATTATTGCCGAGGTGACCAACACCCCTTGGGATGAACGCCAAAGTTATGTCATTCCGGTTACCGAAGCTGAGGGGAAAGTACACACTGAATTCCAGAAAACCTTGCATGTTTCCCCTTTTAACCCGATGAATATGATGTATCGATGGTCAAGTAGTGCTCCCGGGGAGCAGCTAGCCATAAAATTGAGCAACTTCCAGGGGGAGCAAAAGATTTTTGATGCCACTTTGTCTCTGGAGGCCCATCCTTTCACAGCGACTCATCTGAACAAGGCGATCTGGGGCCTTCCGTTTATGACGCTGAAGGTCATTGCCGCAATCTATTGGCAAGCACTAAAACTTTGGTTAAAAGGGGTCCCATTCCACCCTCATCCAAACCGATGATAACCCCGTAATTTTGCTGAAGAGAACCACCGAGGTCATACCCCATGCCTGAATCAAGTGTGCGAAACATTGTGAAGCTGCCCACTCTCAGCAGAGTTGTGCAGCCGAAAATGGCCAGAGAGCTTCTTCTCAGACTGTTTCGAAACATTACCGTCGGCACTTTGACACTACGAGATGGTGATGAGGTGTTTACCTTAGGCAATGACCACCGTCCTGAGGCACCCCATGCCGATGTAGATGTTCATGATGATCGGACCTACTGGCGCATCCTCACTGGCGGAACAATAGCGTCTGGCGAAGCCTACATAGCCGGGGAATGGAGCAGCAGAAACCTGACCGAAGTGACTCGTCTCTTCAGCGCCAACATGGAAACAATGATGGCAATGAAAGATAAACAAAGCTGGATCATGCAATTAGGGCTGAAGCTCGCCCATTTTGGGCGGCGCAATACAGAAGCCGGCTCCAAGGAAAATATTGCGGCACACTACGACCTGGGAAATGATTTTTTTGAACTGTTTTTAGACCCCACGATGATGTATTCATCGGCTGCCTACCCTAGCCCATCCGCCACCCTCGATGAAGCAGCGGTGCACAAACTCGATCTGATTTGCCAGTCACTGGAACTCAAACCTGAAGATGAATTGATCGAGATAGGAACGGGTTGGGGCGGCATGGCCATGTATGCTGCCAAGCAGTACGGCTGCAAGGTCACCACAACGACGATTTCTGAAGAGCAATATGAATACACCCTGCAAGCCGTAAAAGCTGAGGGCTTGGAAGATCAAATTACCGTGCTCTGTCAGGATTATCGCAAACTAGAGGGCTCTTTTGACAAGCTTGTGTCCATTGAAATGATTGAAGCAGTAGGGCATGAATTTTACGAGAGCTATTTTCGATGTGTCAGCAAGCTGTTAAAGCCCACCGGGAAAGCGGTCATTCAGGCCATTACCATTCCGGATCAGCGCTACGATTTTGCCCGACAGTCGGTTGACTACATCAAGCGCTATATTTTCCCCGGGGGTTGCCTACCGTCCTTGCGAGTCATTAGTGAAAATCTCGCAAAGCACACCGACCTTCAAATCACCCAGCTGCGCGACATCACCCTAGACTACGCACGCACCCTAGAAGCGTGGCACCATAGCTTTCTGGGACAGACTGAAAAGGTGAAAGAGATGGGTTTTGATGATCGATTTATCCGTATGTGGCGTTTTTACCTCAGCTATTGCGAAGGCGGTTTTCGCGAGAGAATCATTGGAACCTTTCAGATAACCCTGGCAAAACCCGGCTACCGTCCGGAATAGATCATGCTACTTTCTCTTATGCCCATTGTGCTGCTAGTGGGTATGCTGGCAGGCGCAGTACAGCTTTTTGGTTCCGATGCTTCTTACGGGCCCAATCAAATCGTTCTTGTTGTTGCCACAGGCATTGCGGCACTCGTAGGGCTACGTCGAGGCCTGAGCTGGCCGGATATCCAAAAAGCACTCACTGAGGGAATTCAGGTCGGTCTTGGGCCCATCCTTATCCTTCTTGCCGTCGGTGCATTAATCGGCAGTTGGATTTTGGCAGGCACGGTTCCGGCTATGATTTATCACGGTGTTGCACTGCTCGACCCGGCGCTATTTTATGCCGCATCGGCTGTAATCTGCGCCCTAGCATCTATCAGTATTGGCAGCTCCTGGACCGTGGCCGGGACCCTAGGAATAGGGCTCATTGGTATCGCGGAAAGCTTCGGACTCTCCAGTGCAATGACCGCCGGCGCCATTATTTCTGGCGCCTATTTCGGCGATAAGCTGTCACCACTATCCGACACCACCAATCTTGCCGCAGCCTGTGCCGGAGTCGATTTGTTTCAGCATATTCGTCATATGCTGTGGACAACCGTACCAGCGTTTGCGCTTGCCCTCATCTTTTTTCTAATGATGAATAGCGATCAGGCCACTCGCCCACCCGAGGATATTGCACAACTGAGAACCGCCATTGCCGCCGAATTCGATGTCGCCTGGTACAGCCTTTTACCATTAGCGGGTATGTTGGTACTGATTTTTCTCAGAGTGCCTGCCTACCCCGCCATTTTACTGTCGGCGGCCATTGGCATCGTGTTTGCGCTACTCGTGCAGCCTGAGGCCGTACGACGTTTTGGAGAAAGCCTCGATAGTAATGGCCCCGCACCCGTCCTGAGAGGGCTGTGGACCGTTTTATTTGCCGGGTACACCGGCACGAGTGCCGACCCCTCGCTTAATGAACTGCTCAGTAAAGGTGGCATGTCGAGCATGCTTAACACGGTATGGCTGATCGTAACCGCGTTGTCCTTTGGCGGTATCCTTGAGCGAACAGGTATTCTGGCGCACCTTCTCGACGCCGCACTCAAACGGGTTCGCAGTACCGGTGATTTGGTACTAGCCACAGTGACAGGCGGTGTCGTCACCAACATTCTCGCTGCAGATCAATTTCTGGCTATTGCCTTACCCGGGCGGATGTTTACCGTGGCTTTTGATGAGCGCGGGTTGAGCCGGCTGAATCTTTCTCGATCGCTTGAGGACTCTGCCACACTGACTTCTGTGCTTATTCCCTGGAACACCTGTGGTGCTTACATGAGTGCCACCTTAGGTGTTATGACGCTCGAATATCTGCCCTTCGCCGTCTTCAACTATGTTTGTCCGGTGATTGCGATCGTTCTCGGATACCTCATGATCGCTCAAAAATCTGCAGATCACGTTGCACCGACATGACCCAGCTCAACTGGGACTACCCCGGCCCCCATATCTGCGTCATGACAGTCACCGCCAATGACATCGATGCTTTATCCCATACCAACAATGGCGTGTACGTCAATTGGTGCGAACAAGCCGCATGGTCCCACACCCGTGCTCTAGGACTGGGTGAGGCGGAGTATCGTTCACTCAATCGCGCAATGGCATTAACACAAGCCGAGTACTTCTACCTGCGTGCCACCCATGAAAAAGACGCGCTTACGGTTGGTACCTGGATTACCCGGTGGGATCGAAAGCTGACCATGGAACGTCAGTTTCAGATCATCGATAACAACACGGGGGAGACCGTGTTGCGTGCCAAACATCAGTTTGTGTGTATTGAAATTTCCACGGGCAAACCGCGTCGCCCCCCTAAAGAGTTCATAGATTTATACGGCCCTGTCGTACTGAACCTGGAGAATCCTTAACTTCGCGACCAAGCAAAGCTCAAAACAGCGTCTAAATCTCTAACGCCAGCCTTCAGGGCCAGTAAACGATCGACACCCAAAGCGACGCCTGAACAGGAGGGAAGACCCGCTGCTAAGGCCTCTAGTAAATAGTCATCAGCAACACGTAGACTTTGGCCCCGCGCTTTGCGCAAGCGGTTGTCGGTGGCAAAACGCGCCCGAAGCTCGGCAGCATCTCCACACTCCCAATAACCGTTAGCGAGCTCAATGCCGTCAACATAACACTCAAACCGTGCCCCCTTGGGTTCCCCCGTCTCATCCAAGATTTGTCGTGCCAAGGCCGCCTGCGATGCAGGATAATCAACGATGAAAACAATACCCCAGTCGGAAATCGCAGGCTCCACGCAGTGACTCATCAGCAGATCGTGTAAACCATCAAGATCAAGTCCCCGGGGAATTTCTCCCAATTGGCTCAAGGCCAATTCCTCAAGGTCATCCCGAGACGCGCAGTGAGCACCCGCACCCATCACCTCCTGGAAAAGCGTTTGCCACGACCAAACTTGCCAGCCCGGGCGCGCTAACACGGCCGCCACCAGCTCTGCGACCTCTCGTGCTAACTGATAGTGATCGATACCCTGGCGGTACCACTCCAGCAGCGTGTACTCGGGGTTATGACGCACCCCTTGCTCTTCCTGCCGAAAGGCCTTACAAATTTGAAAAATATCGCCGCTACCCGCCGCCAACAGACGTTTCATGGCGTACTCGGGTGAAGTCTGCAAAAAGCGCTGCTCTTGGCCACATGGCACCACGAAATTTTCTAAGGCAGGATCGGACACGCCTGTGCTGCACAGTAACGGCGTCTCCACTTCCATGACATTATGCTGTGCGAAGTACGCTCTAAGACTCGCAAGCAAAGCGGCACGCTGCCGCTGGATGACTTGATTAGCCCCTGGGCGCCAGTCTGTCACCACATTCAGTTTTTGCTGGCGCGACTGACGTATTCTCCGGTTCGCGTATCAATACGAATACTTTCACCCTGAGAAATGAATAGCGGTACGCGAACCACAGCACCCGTGGTCAGCGTTGCGGGCTTAGAGCCGCCCTGTGCAGTATCACCCTTCAAACCCGGATCTGTTTCGGTGATTTCCAGCTCAATGAAATTGGGCGGGCTCACGGTAATGGGTGCTCCGTTGTACAAAGTCACCTCATACTTTTCCTGCTCCCTCAACCACTTTTGGGTATCGCCCACGGCATCAGCACTCGCAGCATGCTGATCGTAGCTAACCGGATCCATAAAGTAGAAGAACTCACCATCGGTGTAGGAGTACTCGAGCTCAACATCAAGCACGTCGGCGCCCTCCAGAGAATCACCCGACTTAAAGGTGCGGTCCCATACACGACCGGAACGCAAATTACGTAACTTAACGCGGTTAAAGGCTTGGCCCTTTCCGGGTTTTACAAACTCGTTCTCAAGAATGGAACAAGGCTCGCCATCGAGCATCACTTTCAGACCGGACTTAAATTCGTTGGTGGAAAAATTGGCCATAGGGCGCTCCTTACGTCAGTCGACGCGAATCATACCGCAGCATTGCTAAGAGTTCAGTGCTGTCAGTCATTGAGTTCACTTCCAGCACCGAGGTAATACAAGACGCCATCAAGACCGACATGGTTAAGCCGGCAATTCACCTGTTGCTGAATCATCGGCTTAGCCGCATAGGCAACACCCAATCCAGCGGTCATGAGCATGGGTAGATCATTGGCACCATCACCCACGGCAATGGTGTCGTCGAGAGCAATTTTTTGTCGCTTGGCGATATCCATTAAGGCGTTGCGCTTGTAAACACCATCGACAATAGGTGACTGCACCCTGCCTGTCAGTATGCCTTGATCAATATCCAGCTCGTTGGCATGAACTTCATCAAACCCAAATTGCTGTTGTAGTTGCCGAGCAAAGGGCAGGAATCCACCCGATAAAATAGCCGTGTAAATACCCCTTGCGCGCAGAGTTAAGATCAGCTCACCGACTCCTTCTGTGATAGGCATTTCCTTAATAAGGCGATCGACAGCGCCCGCCTCTAGGCCTTTAAGCAACGCCACTCTTTCAATAAAGCTGTCCTGGAAATCGAGTTCACCTCGCATGGCACGATCTGTAATGGCGGCAACTTGCTGACCAACCCCAGCGACTCGAGCTATCTCATCAATGACCTCGCACTGAATCAAAGTAGAGTCCATATCAAATACCGCAAGACGGTATTGGCGCACACGTGAAGCCACTGTTTGTATTGCCCAATCCAGCGGGAGCTCACTATCAAGCCTATTTAGAGACTGACTCAGTAAATCGACATCGACACCAATGGGTAGGGAATACACTCTGGCCGACCTTTGTTCAGCCAAAGATCGCGGTACCGGCAAGGCCTTTACCTCGTGGTTTTCATCCAAAAAAGGCAGCAACACCTGATTTAATCTAGCAAAGGCATTCGGCTGACCGCTGGCAGAAATCGCCGTCAACGCGTATCGAGTTTCAGTCATAGTTTAATCCTTGAGGATAACAAGCATAGCGCAGACCTGACGTTTATACTGTGACTTACTTTAAAGAAGGCCCATAACATTGCGCGCACTTACCTCGGCATTCGGCAAACTACCCTTGCACCAACAACTCGCTGCAACCGCATGTCTATGCTGCCTCATTTCTGGTCTCGCACTGGTGGCATTAGCCGCTCAGTCGAGCAGCCACAGTCAAGCCAATCTTCAAAGCGAGTACGGGCAGGCTGTAGCCGAGCAGTTGGCGCGGCGGCTCGGTGCAGAAATGGCGACAGGTGACCGGCTGGGTATTGCCGGAGAGCTCAATAAACTCACCGAGCAAAATGGCATCGCCGCAGCCAGAGCGCTCGATGTTGACAAGCGTGAACTCGCGGCAGTCGGTGACCAAAAGTTGAGCAGCTTGGTCTTTCGCGCTCCCATTATGATTGCTAACGATCAGGCAGGTGTTGCTGAAGTGGCCCTCAATACAACCGTTCGCGATAGCACGCAGTTTCGGTTTGTCCTGTCACTCTCGGGTTTAGCCATATTACTCAGTATTGCAGTCTATTTAATCACTCGAACTCTGGCCTTGCGGCTAGGCAAAGATTTACAGGCCGTGACGGCCGAGCTCGGTATTGTTGGCGATACTCAAAACGTCAGTGCTAACGAAATTGAAGCACTGAGGGCGCGGGTTGCTGCACTGCCACTTGACCTCTTAAAGCCGCCCTCTGACGAGAACCATGAAGGTCATCAACACTATGTTGAAACCGCCATTCTTTTCGTTCACTTCAGAAGTCTTCCGGGCTATTTAGAAACCGTGGATGAGCGGCGGTTACAGCGCTATGTCGCTCACATACATCGCATGATTTACGGTGCTTCAGGCTTTTATAGCGGTGAACTACAGGTCGTTCGCCAGTTTGGTATTGCCGTGTGGTTTACCGGTAAGCATAAAATTGCGTCGCCAACGGTGCGGGCGGCAAGCTGTGCTTGGTTAATTCAACAGACAGCACCAAAGTTGGAGGAACAGTTAAGGCTGTCGGTTGGACTTGGACTCGCCGTTGGCGACAGCGAATTAGGACGTGGCGATGGCGAGGACATTTATCCTGGCTTGTATACCCAAGCCGCGGTCGATGAACTGGAAGTACTGGCAAAACAATCTGGAGACACCATTCATTTGTCTGAGACGCTAGTGCAAGATGTCCAGCTAAGAAACCGTGTAGGCATCGAGGAAGAGCCCCACGGAAGCTTTAAGTTGGGGCAATTCGCCGATGGCCACAGGGATCTAGTTGAACGCCAACGTGAAATACTGCTTCGAGCACTAATCACCAGTGACGAGCCAGAGAACTAACCTTAAGTTTTAGTCAGATCCTAAGACCGCCACAGCGACCACCTTCTGAAACCCGTTAGGCAACTTATTACCACGCCTACCGCGCTCGCCTCGATAATTTTCCAGGTCACTAAACTTGAGTTTTAAATGGCGTTTGCCCGCTGTAATTTGCAGCACATTCCCAGCGACCAAAACAACCGCACCCACCATTAGTTCCTCACGAGCCGCGGCTCTTGGCGTTGGAATGCCAATGATCTTATTGCCCTTACCGCGAGACAACTCGGGCAACTCGGCCAGCGGAAATACCAGAAGGCGACCTTCATTTGTTACAGCAGCAACCATTGCCGCCTCGTCAGCGCTGCCCACACTTCCCGGCTGAAGCACTCCTGCGCCTTTGGGAAGCGACAGTACCGCTTTACCGGCCTTATTTTTCGTTTGCAGATCGGAGAAGCGCGCGACAAATCCATACCCGGCGTCGCTAGCTAACAAATAACGATCTGTATCGACGCCGGTGAGCAGGGCTTCGAAGGTAGCCCCAGATGGGGGATTGATGCGTCCGGTCAACGGCTCACCCTGACCACGAGCTGAGGGCAACTGATGGCTAGGCAAACTGTAGGACCGCCCTGTGGAGTCAAATACCACTGTCGGCTGATTGCTGCGGCCTTTCGCCGCTAATTTAAAGGCATCTCCAGATTTATAGCTCAGTGCCTCAGGGTCCATATCGTGTCCCTTAGCCGCTCTTATCCAACCCTTCTCAGACAGCACGATCAGCAATGGATCGGCGGTGGTAAGTTCAAGCTCACTGAAGGCCTTAGCCTCTTCACGTTCTACAATGGGAGATCGACGCTCATCGCCATGATCATTGGCGACGGCTTCCAGCTCTTTTTTAATCAATGTTTTCAATCGAGCGTCGCTGCCCAAGGTTTTTTCTAGATCATCTCGTTCGTCAGCAAGCTCATTTTGCTCGCCGCGAATTTTCATCTCCTCAAGCTTCGCAAGATTGCGCAACTTCAAATCTAGAATCGCGTCGGCTTGCACCTCTGAGAGCCCAAATCGCGCCATAAGGGCCGGGCGCGGCTCGTCCTCTTCACGAACGATACGAATCACCTCATCAATATTTAAGTAGGCGACGAGATAGCCTTCCAGAATATGTAAGCGTTTGAGGACTTTTTCTAACCGATGCTCGAGGCGGCGGCGCACGGTTATTCGACGAAATTCGAGCCATTCAAGCAGGATTTTAGCCAAAGATTTCACCGCGGGACGGCCGTCAATACCAATCACATTGAGATTGACACGATAGTTCCGCTCGAGGTCGGTTGTCGCGAATAAATGGCTCATCAACGCATCTAGGTCCACTCTGTTTGAGCGAGGCACCACCACAAACCGGGTAGGATGCTCATGATCAGACTCATCGCGGAGATCGCCGACCATAGGCAGCTTTCTGGCTTGCATTTGCGCCGCGATTTGCTCAAGAACTTTTGATCCGGAGACCTGATGCGGCAAAGCGTGAACAACAACCGCGCCGTCTTCGACTCGCCAAGCCGCGCGCATCTTCAAAGAACCGCGACCGGTTTTGTACATCGTATTAATTTCAGAGCGGGGCGTTATTATCTCGGCTTCGGTGGGAAAATCTGGCCCCTGAATAATGTCACCGAGCTCCTCGATACCCGCACGGGGCGCTTCTAATAGACGAATGGTTGCCCGGACAACCTCGCGCAAATTATGCGGCGGAATATCGGTAGCCATGCCGACGGCAATTCCCGTGGTCCCGTTGAGCAGCAGGTTAGGTACGCGCGCTGGTAGCACCATAGGCTCATCAAGCGTACCGTCAAAGTTGGCCTGCCAGTCAACCGTTCCCTGACCCAACTCGGCCAAAAGGACGTCCGCGTAATGGGTAAGCCTGGATTCGGTGTAACGCATGGCCGCAAATGACTTAGGGTCGTCGGGCGATCCCCAATTACCCTGACCATCGATTAAGGGGTAGCGATAACTGAAGTCTTGCGCCATGAGCACCATGGCTTCGTAGGCGGCACTATCGCCATGGGGATGAAATTTACCAATAACATCACCGACGGTCCGGGCAGATTTTTTAAATTTAGCCGTAGCCTTGAGCCCTAGCTCACTCATTGCATACACAATTCGACGCTGGACTGGCTTAAGCCCATCACCAATATTGGGCAGAGCTCGATCAAGAATAACGTACATCGAATAATCAAGGTACGCTTTTTCAGCATAGTCGCGTAGCGACAGGGTCTCAGGGCTGTTTGCGCCCATTACCGGATCAGACATGAACTGGAACTCTCAGTAATTATTAATACCAGGGGTAAGGTTTAAGATTGTGCTAAACGCTGGCGCAACGCCACGACCTCTCCGTTGAGTGCCGTAATAGAGCGCGCCATATCGACCAACAAGCCTTGTACCGCCTCTGGTCGTGTCCGAATGATTTCAAAAAAACGATCTTTAGGTACACGAAGTACAGAACAGCGCTCTAAAGCAATCACGGTGGCATTCCTGTGCCCGCTCGTCAGGGCCGCCATGGTGCCAAATAGCTCTCCCGTGGTAATTCTCGCCACGGGTTGTTCATCTACTAAAACCTGTGCAACACCTGCGACCATAGAAAATACATCGTCGGCAGGATCTCCCTGCTGAATAATGACCGCACCGGGGGAGTAAACCTCGGTATCACCACCTAACCCAGATTGCCGCTGAACACTCAGCCCACTCATGCGGTACATCAGCGACTGCGTTTGTATCAGCGCCGCAAGCCACAGTTTTTGACGAGCGCTGTCTTCACTGATTGCATGAAGAAAGGGCTCCTGCTCCCAGGTCTGAATGACAGCGCCTTCCTCTGAGCCAAACTGGAGTGCTGTTACGGATTCGGGAACCAAGGCGCTGTCACCCAGCAAAAGATCACCCGGCTCTAGCGTGCTCACTACAGTTCGTTCAGACTGAACCGTCACTAGACCTGACTGCACCCGTGCGATGGTGTTGTCGGGCAGGGGCGTACAATCTACCGACCCGGGCAGTTCGACCAAATTCGATTCAATATCCAGCCCGGTAATGACGCCCGACAACGATTGCCTGGCCGCACTGTTGAGGAGGCTAATATCGTCCTGTACCCGCCCTGTGGTCAACATGCTCTGCAATCCTATAAAACCTGTCCGAAGGAATCCTAACCCGATAAACTACTCGTGTCCTCGGAAAGGGGCTAATCCATGAGAAAAAACTGGCAGCAATATGTCTAATACCATTCAATGGCGTTTTCGCCATTTCGATCTCTACAGCGCTTTCGAGTGGCACGCCATGCTTTCCCTGCGAAGCCGTATTTTTGTCGTAGAGCAACGCTGCCCCTATTTAGATCCAGACGACAAGGACCCACACTGCTGGCACCTGGAGGGTTTCATACAGGGACAACTCATTGCCGGCTTGAGAATTGCGCCACCGGGAACGGTTTATGAGGAAGTGTGTATCGGACGGGTTGCGGTGACCCCGGAAAAACGAGGTCAGTCACTAGGCCGTGAACTGATGGTTCAAAGCCTGACCTATGCCAAAGACCTCTGGCCCAGCGCCGGGATTAGAATTGGCGGCCAGGCCTATCTTGAGGCGTTTTATCACAGCCTCGGTTTCACCACGGTAAAAGGCCCCTATCTTGAAGACGACATACCCCACCTCGAAATGCTGCTGAAGTGACCGGGTTATGTTCAACGACCCTTCGCGCCGGAGCCGATAATACATTGTGGCCTCTCCTAGGCCGCGCTGCGAGCGGCCCGCTTACGTTCGTGCTCCAGAAGCAATTTTTTACGCAAGCGTATGCTGTCGGGAGTGACCTCGACCAACTCATCGTCCTCGATGAACTCCAAAGCCTGCTCGAGGCTGTGGCGTACAGGAGGAGTTAAAATTAGGGCTTCATCGGTACCGGAAGCCCGTACATTTGTCAGCTGCTTGGCCTTGGTTGGATTCACAACCAGGTCATTGCCACGACTATGCAAGCCCACAATTTGCCCCTCATAAACGTCTTTGTTGGGATCGACGAACAAGCGCCCTCGCTCCTGTAACGTATAAAGCGCATAAGCCAAGGTTTTACCTTTGACCATGGAAACCAAAACCCCGTTTACGCGGCCGCCCAGCTCTGCTCGCTTCACCGGACCGTAATGATCAAATATATGGGTCATGATGCCCGAGCCCGAAGTGAGCGTTAGAAATTGCGAACGGAATCCAATCAGGCCTCTTGCGGGAACAATAAATTCAAGCCGGACACGACCATTACCGTCAATAACCAGATTCTTCATTTCAGCCCGGCGCAGACCCAGCTCTTCCATGACACCACCCTGGTGTTCTGACTCGCAGTCAATCACTAGGTTTTCATAGGGTTCACAGAGCTCACCATCAATCTCTTTTTGAATAACTTCAGGCCTGGAGACACCCAGCTCAAAACCCTCACGACGCATACTTTCGATCAGTACCGAAAGATGTAACTCCCCTCGACCCGACACAGAAAACTTATCAGGTGAGTCCCCCTCCTCCACACGCAAAGCCACATTGTGAATGAGTTCGCGCTCGAGGCGTTCCCGGATATTTCGGGAAGTAACATACTTACCTTCGAGTCCAGCAAATGGCGAGTCATTAACCTGAAAGGTCATGCTTACCGTAGGCTCATCAACCGACAGGGGAGGCAGAGGCTCTGGCGTCCCTGGATTACACAGCGTGTCAGAAATATTGAGTGCTTCGATACCGGTCACACACACGATATCGCCAGCACCGGCCTCAGCGACCTCTACCCTTTCAAGGCCCTGATAACCCATAACCTGCAGGATTTTTCCGTTTCGGCTGTCGCCATTTCGGTCAATCACCGCGACCTGCGTGTTGGGGGTTACTGAGCCTCGGGTAATGCGCCCGACACCAATAACACCAACATAGCTACTGTAATCTAGGGCTGAGATTTGCAACTGCAAGGGACCCGACGTGTCTACAGATGGCGGGGGTACTTTATCAACAATCGTTTGGAACAACGGCACCATATCTGTGCCCATAGCTTCGTGTTCTTCACCGGATATACCGTTAAGCGCCGAGGCGTAAATAATGGGAAAGTCGAGTTGCTGCTCGTTCGCTCCTAGCGTATCGAATAAATCGAAAACTTGATCCACAACCCAATCAGGTCTCGCGCCTGGACGATCAACCTTGTTAATGACAACAATCGGGTTAAGGCCGCGCTCAAAGGCTTTAGATGTGACAAAACGCGTCTGCGGCATAGGTCCGTCAACTGCGTCAACTAGCAACAGTACTGAGTCGACCATAGACAAAACACGTTCCACTTCACCGCCAAAATCTGCGTGCCCTGGCGTGTCAACAATGTTGATTCGATAGTCCTGCCAGCGAATAGCTGTATTCTTGGCAAGAATGGTAATTCCGCGCTCTTTTTCCTGATCGTTGGAATCCATGATTCGCTCAGTCCCCGCCGCTTTGCGGTCAAGGGTGCCAGACTGCTGAAGCAAACAATCCACAAGTGTCGTTTTGCCATGATCTACATGGGCAATGATGGCGATATTTCTCAGCTGGTTGATCACGCTGCGTGTGTCTCCAAGATTAAGGGGGGATCGGCGGCGCGGAGTCTACCAGAGGCGGCCGTGCAAGAAGTCTGCAATATTACGGTTACTGGCAATAATGAGATCTCAGACGATCGTGAAAAAACCGCCCATTATTGGGGCGTAATTTGCTCTATATTAGTGCGTAATGCATTATCTTGGTGCGGTATTATGACTTAAGCACTTCGTGCCATGCGTCTAAAATCATATTTTTATGATATATTTCAACAGTTTAAATTTTTTTTGGCCTAAAATAGGTCGCTGGCATATACCTTGCACTATCTCACAGCGGTGATTCATGGCATGGTGCATGCCCCAATCATCAGGCCTTGGGGCTACTCAATAAGCCCCCATTTAGTTATTTCAAGGAGTTAGCCATGTCGGAGCGCACGCTCACTTTAATCAAAGATAATGATATTCGCTGGGTAGACCTGCGTTTCACCGATACCAAGGGTAAAGAGCAGCACGTCTCTATTCCCGCCACAGAGGTGGACGAGGACTTTTTCGAAGAGGGTAAAATGTTTGACGGTTCATCCATTTCCGGATGGAAGGGCATTAACGAGTCAGACATGATTTTGATGCCCGACGATGCCAGCTCAATCTTAGACCCCTTCACCGATGACGCGACTGTGATTGTCCGATGCGACATTATTGAGCCAAGCACCATGCAAGGTTACGAGCGTGACCCACGCAGTGTGGCGAAACGCGCTGAAGCTTACCTAGCTTCAACGGGGATTGGCGATACCGCTTTCTTTGGACCCGAACCCGAGTTTTTTGTTTTTGACGACGTGAAGTGGCATGCCGATATGAGTGGTGCCGGTTACAGCATCAATTCAGAAGAGGCTGCTTGGTCATCCTCAGCTCACTACGATGACGGTAATACGGGCCATAGACCACGAGTAAAAGGCGGTTACTTCCCTGTTCCACCCGTTGATAGCCTCCACGATATCCGAGCAGCGATGTGTTCTGCCATGGAGCAGATGGGCCTGGACGTAGAAGTTCATCACCATGAAGTGGGCACCGCTGGCCAATGTGAAATTGGCATACGCTTTAATACCCTGGTTAAGAAAGCAGACGAAGTACAGATCCTCAAATACTGCGTTCACAATGTCGCACACGCCTACGGTAAGACTGCCACATTCATGCCCAAGCCTTTGGTGGGTGACAATGGCTCTGGTATGCACGTTCACCAATCTGTGGCTAAAGATGGCGAAAACACCTTTGCCGGCGACGGTTATTCCGGGCTTTCCGATACCGCGTTGTACTACATCGGCGGCATCATCAAGCATGCTAGGGCGCTAAATGCCTTTGCCAACGCATCTACCAACAGCTACAAGCGACTGGTACCGGGCTTCGAAGCCCCCGTCATGCTGGCTTACTCAGCGCGCAACCGCTCAGCCTCCATACGAATCCCCTACGAGCCATCACCACGGGGCAAGCGTGTTGAAGTTCGTTTCCCCGATCCTACAGCCAACCCCTACCTGGCCTTTGCTGCCATGCTAATGGCGGGCCTAGACGGTATCCAAAACAAGATTCATCCAGGGGACGCAGCAGACAAGGATCTTTACGATCTGCCGGCAGAGGAAGCAAAATCGATCCCAACGGTCGCTTCGAGCCTTGAAATGGCGCTTGATGCACTGGATCAAGATCGTGAGTTCCTGACCCGAGGAGAAGTTTTTACCGACGATATGATCGATGCTTACATTGATCTTAAACGCGAAGAAATTCAGCGTCTTGATATGACAACTCACCCCGTTGAGTTTGATATGTATTACTCGGTTTAAGAGCTGCCATGAAGTCCTTGCGCCTGATTGGGGCGCAAGGACTTCATTTTCACTAACGCTTTAATAGGCACATACGCTCTGGTTCAAAATACCCAATCGGTGCAAGCTGTTATTGGGAAAACCCTTGGAGCCGGATCTATGATCAACACTGCCAATGGATTAATGATTGTGGTCGTTGCGATTGCAACGCTGTGCACCCAACCATCGCAAGCAGAAATTTTTAAGTACACGGATAAGAACGGTAAGACTGTGTTCAGCGACAGACCGCCAGCGGAAAATCAGTCCGAAAGTATTTCAGAGGTTGAACTGAACCCTACCAACCGATCGGCGCCCCCTCCCAAAATCCCTCCCCCGGTTACTGAAAGCCTAGGGGCTGACCCTGCGGTGCGCTATACCACCACAATTACAAGCCCAGTCGATGGCACAACCGTACCCATGGGACCCGGTAACTTTGTCGTTACCGCACAGTTTTCTCCACCCCTTGCTGCTGGAGAGTATGGCGTGCTCAAACTCGATGGCGTGACCATAGCGCAGCCACAGAAAAGCAATAGCTGGCAGCTCAACAATATCTTTCGAGGTGAACATCAGGTCACTATTGAACGCCAAACAGCTGAAAAAGAGGTTCTCGATACATCGCTCCCGACAACTGTTTATGTACTCAGGCCGTCAATACGGTGAGCTCTATCAGTCAGCACAGTCCGGTGCCTCCTCACATTGCACCTCAAGATCAAATACTTGATGCACTGGCGACGGCCGTAATCATGCTCGATAAAGACTTGCGTATTGTCAGCCTGAACCCAGCCAGCGAGACCCTACTCCAAGCGTCTATAGAACGTACCCGTGGTATGCACTTCGACCGGCTGGTAAACCTTAATCAGGACTGGCACAACCTGCTGACCCAAGTGCAAAGTGAAAATTTTCCGACGGTTAAAAGGGAGATGCCACTCGCCTTACATAGCGGCGCTCAGTACTGCGTCGACCTTATTATTAGCCCCCTGCAATCCATGGGTAACAGCCCTAGCCTTTTGCTGGAGCTCAACCCAGTAGATCGACTCAATGCCATTAGCGAAGACGCTCAGCTGCGAGAGGCTCAGGCCTCGATGCGTCAAGTTATCAAGGGGCTTGCCCACGAGGTAAAAAATCCACTGGGGGGCATCCGTGGCGCAGCGCAATTACTCGCCCGGGAATTAGGTGACGGCAAGCTCACTGAATATACCGACGTCATTATGGAAGAAGTGGATCGCTTACGCACATTGGTTGATCGTATGTTGGGCCCTAGAGAGCGTCTGATAACCCGACTTATGAATATTCATGAAGTTCTCGAACGTGTAAGACAGCTCACTGAAGCAGAGTCGGGTGGCAAAATTGTCATAGAACGAGATTACGACCCGTCGTTACCCGAATTTAAAGCAGACCCTGACCAACTAACTCAGGTGATCTTAAACATCACCCGCAACGCCAGCCAAGCCCTAACCGGAGAAGGCACGATAACCCTTCGAAGTCGTGCAAAGCGCCAATATACGCTGGGGGGTAAGCGCCACAAACTGGTCTGCTGCCTAGACATTATCGATGCCGGTCCCGGTGTTCCCAGTGAACAGTTACACCAATTATTCCTGCCCATGGTGACTTCTAGTACCAAGGGCAATGGCCTGGGCTTATCAATTGCACAAATGATTGCCAATAGACACGGGGGCCTTATCCAGTGTGAAAGCGAACCGGGTCATACATGCTTTACCATTTTATTACCGATGGAGACTTAAAACGTGTCCGAAGACCGAACAGTTTGGGTGGTTGATGACGATCGCTCGATACGCTGGGTAATGGAGAAGGCTTTAACTCAGGCGGGCCTTCTCTGTCAGAGCTTTGAAACTGCAGAAGCTCTGCTAAACGCGATTACATCGGGGGCGCCCGATGTAGTGATCAGTGATATTCGTATGCCCGGTATCGACGGCCTGGCACTGCTGGGTGAACTCCGTGCTGCATACCCGGAGCTACCCGTCATTATTACAACGGCTCATTCTGATCTCGATAGCGCAGTCGCCTCTTATGAGGAGGGCGCCTTTGAGTACCTGCCCAAACCATTTGATGTTGATGAAATTGTTGCGACCGTCATGCGCACGCCAACCATGCGCAAGGAGCGCAAAGCACCGGTCGCTGAACTGCCGGACAAGCCTACTGAAATCATCGGTAATGCCCCGGCAATGCAAGAGGTGTTTCGAGCCATTGGTCGCCTTGCTCACAGCCAAATCACCGTGCTGATTAATGGTGAGTCTGGTACCGGTAAAGAACTGGTAGCTCGCGCCTTGCATCGCCATAGCCCGCGTAAAGACGGTCCTTTCATAGCCCTGAATATGGCAGCTATCCCAAGAGAGCTGATGGAATCAGAGCTATTCGGACACGAGAAGGGCGCGTTCACCGGCGCCAGTGCTAGACGCGTGGGAAGATTTGAGCAAGCTGACTCGGGAACACTTTTCTTAGACGAAATCGGCGACATGCCAGCGGAAACCCAGACCCGATTGCTGCGGGTTTTAGCCGACGGGGAGTTTTTTCGCGTCGGTGGCGCAGCGCCAGTAAAAGCCGATGTCAGGATTATCGCGGCTACCCATCAGAATTTAGAGACACTAGTGGCCAATGGGCAGTTTCGAGAAGACCTGTTTCACCGCCTCAATGTCATCAGAATCCACCTTCCCCGCCTCGCTGATCGACAGGAAGATATACCCAAGCTGATGCAGTTTTTTTTGGGCAAAGCCGCTCAGGAGCTTGGGGTCGAGGGGAAAGTTTTGTCCACTGCAGCAACCCAATACTTATGCCAACTGCCCTGGCCGGGCAATGTTCGGCAACTTGAGAATACCTGTCGCTGGTTGACGGTTATGGCTGCGGGCCGAGAAATTCACCCGAGTGACCTGCCACCCGAGTTGCTAGAACCCGCTCAACCGGGGCGCACCCAGGACGCCGCCACTTGGCAGGACAACTTGGCAGCTTGGGCTCAGCAACGACTCGCATCGGGTGAATCCAATGTTTTGCGTAAGGCGCTGCCCGAATTCGAGCGCATCATGATTACAGCCGCGCTAGCCCATACCGGAGGTAAGCGTGCAGAAGCCGCAGAAACACTGGGCTGGGGTCGCAATACGCTGACCCGAAAAATTAAGGAGCTGGAGGAAGATGGCACCCCTGCTGGGGGTGCCTAGGCATTTACTCGGCGTCTGACTCGACCTGCCCGGCAGCTTCCTGCTGAGCCTGACTGGCAAGCGCCTGTCGATAAAGCGCCTCAAAGTTAACCGGAGCCAGCATCAGGGGAGGGAAACCACCCTTCACTACCAAGGCGTCAATACTCTCACGGGCGTAAGGGAATAGAATATTGGGACCGACTGTTGCCAATACCTGTCGCAGTGCTTCACCCTCAATTCCAACAACGAAGAATATACCGGCTTGCTGCACTTCAACTAAAAACGCCGTCTCATCCTCCATTTTGGCGGTAACCGTTAAGGTCAACACCACCTCATGATTACCCTCCTCGTCGACCCTGGAGCTCTTGGTGTTTAAGTCAATATTGACGTTTGGCTGCCAGCTCTGACGAAATATCTGTGGAGTGGACGGTGATTCAAAGGAGATATCCTTGGTATAAATCCGTTGCAACGTAAATTGCTGCTGGGGTGGCTGACCCTCAGCGGCGGCTTGTTCTTCAGCCATGGAACGACTCCTTAATTAGCTGTGTTATTGAAAGTTAGCGGTGTTGTGAAAAATTGATGGTGAAGTCTAACCCGTCAGGCCTGCTCCGACAGCATACTATCGAGACGCCCTTGCCGGTCGAGACTGAAAAGCTCGTCACAGCCACCGATATGCGCATCACCAATCCAGATTTGAGGGACGCTTGTGGCGCCGGCACGCTCGGCCATACTGGCGCGCAGCGCCGGATCCCCGTCAACGGGTATTTCGGAGAAGGCGGCCCCCTTCTTGTTTAGCAGTGCCTTGGCACCGACACAAAAAGGACACCACCGGGTTGTGTACATAACAATTTCAGGCATCAGGAGCTGACCACTGGTAGTTTCATGGCATCCCATTCCATCATACCGCCGGACATTTTTTGCGCGCGGGTAAAGCCCGCGTCCCGCAGCTGGCGTGTTGCAGTGCCCGATGATTGGCCCAACTTGCAGACGACGATAAGCGGCTTATCTTCAAAACCGGAGAGCTCTGCTGTTCGGGTTCCTAGCTGGGCCAGGGGAATGTGCTGGGCGTCGGCAATATGCGCCTTTTTATACTCGGCGCCGTCACGGATATCCAAAAAGACGCCGCCCTCACCATTGACTAAGTTGATTGCTTGTTGAGGCGATACCGCGGGACCTGCTTTGCGGGATTCATGCAAAAAAAGCATGGTTAATACCGCCACTAAAGCGAGTAACAAAAGCCACTGCTGGCTAAAAAATTCTATTAAAAGGTCTAGTTGCACGGCGGTCTCATGGGGTGGCTGGCGCCCACTGTTTGTGGGACTGGCGCGGGAGTATAACGGTTTGCGCCATAGCGCTCCAGCAGGGTTAATGGGCTTAATTCCACCGGCAAGGTTACAATACCCCCGCCTCAAAACGACAAAGGATTTTCAAAACGATGAATAAGGCCGAACAAGGACCAACGCTATTGATCATTCTGGACGGGTTTGGCCACCGTGAGGATCCCAGAGATAACGCCATTGCAGCAGCAGACACACCAACATGGGATCGGCTTTGGAAAACAGCACCGACAACTTTGATCTCTGGCTCGGGCCAAGATGTGGGCTTACCCGAAGGTCAAATGGGCAACAGTGAGGTGGGGCATATGAGCCTCGGTTCTGGGCGCGTCATTTATCAATCGATTTCAAAAATCGACAAGGCCATTACCGACGGCAGCTTTCAAAAAAATCCAGCCTATTGCCAGGCAATTGAGTCCGCCGTTAGCCAAGGCAAGTCCGTACACATTATGGGACTACTGTCTTCAGGTGGCGTGCACAGTCATGAGCAGCACATCTTTGAGATCCTGCGCCTGGCGGCAGCAAAGGGCGCTTCAAAAATTTATTTACATGCGTTTCTCGATGGACGAGACACGCCGCCGAAAAGCGCGCTGACCTCACTTCGCTCCGCTGAAGCAGTCATTGAGCAGCTAGGGGTAGGTCAATTAGCCACTATTACCGGGCGCTATTGGGCTATGGACCGCGACCAGCGCTGGGATCGTGTTGAAAAAGCCCATCGCCTACTTTGTCTGGGCGACGCCGAACAATCAGCGATTTCAGCCATCGCGGGGCTAGAAGCGGCCTACGATCGCGGTGAAACCGATGAGTTTGTTGCCCCCACGAGCGTTGGATCACCCGCCGTATTAGCTGATGGCGATGCCGTACTTTTTATGAACTTTCGCGCTGATCGTGCTCGCCAACTCACCGAAGCCTTAACAAAAGATGACTTCACCGGCTTTGAACGACCGTCCAGACCCACGATTAACTTAGTTTGTACCACTGAGTACAGCAGCGGGTTCGACTGCCCTGTCGCATTCCCACCTGACATCGTCAGCGATAGTTTCGGCGAAGTCCTCGCAAAAAAGGGCCTCTCACAACTGCGTATTGCCGAAACTGAAAAATATGCCCACGTTACATTTTTCTTCAGCGGTGGACGCGAGGCCCTTTTTGACGGAGAGCAGCGCATACTCATTCCCTCCCCAGACGTCGCCACCTATGATTTACAACCTCAGATGAGTGCCGAGGCCGTCACCGACGAAGTTGTTAACGCCATAGAAAACCGGAGTTTTGATTGCATCGTTGTTAATTTTGCGAATGGAGACATGGTGGGGCATACCGGCGTCTTTGATGCGGCGGTAACCGCCGTGGAAACCCTCGATGCCTGTATTCATAGAATCGAAACCGCGGTACTCGCGGCCAACGGACAGGCCCTGATTACCGCAGATCATGGCAACTGCGAACAAATGCTGGACTACGATAGCGGCCAGAACCATACCCAACACACGACCGAACATGTGCCGGTGGTCTATATTGGGAGTCATAAACCCATGCTGCGGCAAGAGGGCGGTGTACTTGCTGATATCGCGCCAACCTTACTGGCGCTAATGGGAACTGAGCAGCCCAGTGCCATGTCCGGTACCTCATTGCTTGTGTCTACAGATTAATCCATGTCGCCGCCTCTCAGAAGCGGGTTATTACTAGCGGTAGTTACCAGCCTATTGGTATACGCGGTTAATGCACGAGCACAGCTTACTGAAAAGGACACTGAGGCACAGCTTAAAGCACTGCAACTTGAAATCAGTGAAATTCAGCGCAACATTTTAACCAAACAAAATGAGCAAGGTGTTTTACAAACACGGCTGGCCGATGCGGAAAAATCCATCGGCAAACTGGCGCAAAGGCTGCGCACTATTGAACAGCAAATAGCACACGAACTCCCCCGTCTCGCCGCTCTGGAAGAAGAGCGTGATCGGCTTCAGGATGATGTGGTCATAGAGCAAAAGAACATGACCCGTGACTTTAGAGCCTTGTGGGCACTCCGCGAGGGCGGAGGATTACGCATTCTCTTCGGCGATCAGAGTCCGAATGAGATGGCGCTCAACCTGGCCTACTTTAATAAGCTGTTACAGCAGCGCAGTGAAGCGGTAGCGCGCTACCAGGCACTATTATTGCGGGTTCAAAACAATGCCAATGCCCTTCGTATTTCACAGGTAGAACTCGCGCAGCAAAGTGCTGCGTTAGAAAAAGAGCGCGAGCGTGCAACTGATCTGCAAACAGAACGGCGCCTTGCCCTAGCTGCCATTGAGAAGTCTCTGTCTAGCGATTCGGTTCGCGTAGCGAAGCTAGAACAGGATCAGGCCCAGCTCGGTGATCTACTTGATGAACTGCGACAGAGATTGAGTGAACTTGAAGCACCAAGTGCTTATGTACCTTTCGACAACGCAAAGGGCAAAATGATCTTCCCTGCACAGGGCAAGGTCAGCAATCGCTTTGGCGCTTCTCGAAACTCTGGGGATATGGTCTGGCGTGGCTGGTTAATACCGGCCCCCGCGGGCAGCAACGTGCTGGCAGTGCACTATGGCAGAGTGGTTTATGCCGACTGGCTTCGTGGCCAAGGGCTGCTCATAATTTTAGATCACGGCGAAGGCTACTTTAGTCTCTATGGCCAAAATCGCAGTCTTCGCCGAGAGGTAGGGGATTGGGTGGCGCCCGGTGAAACCATAGCGACAGTTGGGGCCAGCGGCGGTGCTCTTGAACCAGGACTCTATTTTGAAATACGCAGTGAGGGAAAACCCGTTGATCCGGGGCGCTGGATAAAGCGCTGATCCCAGGCCCAGCTGAACACCACAATCGGGTAATATGTTGTTCCCACTATTTAGGAAGCCGACAGCTGATGCGGTCTCTCATTTTTGTTGTTACCACGATACTGCTGACGGCTTATGCCGCCATCGGTCACACGCAAACTACCGACACGGTATCAGATGCGCCCAACCCTGTTTTTGAGGCCGCTGATTCAAGCCCGGAATCCCTCGAGCCCAAGCCGGAAACGGCCAAACCTGCCACCGAAGCCGATAACGGCGCGCTTCCGCTGGCAGAACTGCAGACCTTTGCCGATGTTTTTCACCAAATTCGCTCGGGTTACGTAGAAGAAATAGACGACAGCAAATTGTTTGAGTTTGCAGTAAGAGGCATGCTTGAAGGTCTCGATCCGCACTCTGCCTACCTCACA
>Ga0213863_10000860_pt1 | contig 22642 bp, 14 predicted proteins | sample PICome_8_FD_160128 | JGI IMG/M metagenome (GOLD analysis project Ga0213863, IMG submission 160128) | Coastal seawater microbial communities near Pivers Island, North Carolina, United States - PICO497 | ecosystem: Environmental > Aquatic > Marine > Coastal | place: USA: North Carolina... | reverse complement strand
TTTGGTATAGAATTCTTCACTTCAGTCAGGCTCAATTGGTAAAAGTTTGTTCTACTTCCCTTTTTGCTGGATCCACCGTAATGCTTCCTGAAAACGTTTCTCTTCTACTTGATTTCCCTCCCCCTTAAAATTCCCCCCACGCCCTTGGTTCCAAGTTTTCAAATGTTCTAAAGATTTGGGCTCCGCCAAACCTTCTTTTTCGGCTTCATTTCGATCGCGGCTGCGGAGAAAACGCCGGAGTGCATCATACTGATGAGGAGAAACATCTCCTTTGAAATCATAGCCTTCGGGTAAACTTGCCCGATCTTTCTCCGACCTTAACCGCTCTTGCTTCCACCCAATTTCTAAATTCTGTAACTTTTTATTTGGATCTTGCTGTTCTTGATCAGGAAGCACCCAAGTTGGCTTCCCCGGTGGTACAGGTTGAAGCGGGTCTGACTTTTCCAGGTTGAGTAAGGAGGTTTCTTCATTCCCCACCTTGACGATGGGTAATCCCCCTGGTTCGAAATCACTTATCGGTAGCAAGCTGGTTTCCTTGCCCGTGCTGAAGTTTTTTTCCAATTTTGATTGAGGATTTAAAAGTTTCCAGCCCTTCCCCCTCTTTTCAGAAACCGTATTTTGGGGAAGCCTAGAAGCAGCACTGGACCTTGGCAGTAATTCACTCAATGGTTCAGTTTGTAGTGGCGGGGAAGCCGCCTCAACGGTTGCATCCAATATCTCCTGCTGCCCTACCCTTGCCGAATCTTTGTGGGGAACAGGATCTTTTTTGATTTTTCCGATGATGGTTGCTCCCTCTTTATTCGGTACCTCGTCTTTGGTTTTGAGTATGTTCAACTTTACTTTTTTGGGGGAGCTTTTTTCAGGAGAAATCTTAGCCTCCGTCGTTTTGTCAGGGACTTGATCGGCCAAGGAAGACTTGGTATCGCCTGAAATTGACTTCCCCGCACTCTTGCCGATGGCTTGAGTGCTTTGAGGGAGCGGAGGAGCGGTCTTCTGTTTTACATGGGTGCTATTTTTTTCTTTTTTCTTACCTTGAATGCTTGAATCCATCTTCGAGCTCGGGGAAGATTCTTCGGTTACATCCTTACCCCTCCCCGCTCGATTCTTTCCTAAATGAGCGGGTTCATTTTTACTCAAAGAGTGCTCATTCTTGGGGGTTATACCATTCTCTATTTTTTTCTGGGCACAATTGGAGAAACCAAGAATCACCAAGGATAAAGCGAAAAACTTTTGTGATCCAAAGGTCATTTGAATACAGGCTAATTTAAAGAGGATTCGAATGGATTTAGAGATTCCACCAACAAGTCAATAGCCAACCTCAAGGAAGCTCCCCCCGACTCACTGGATTCAGCCTTAAGCGAAAAAGTTCCATTGCGAGCCCCCTGAATACGGCTTACGCAATCCCAGGAATTGAATGCTTCAAAGCCCTTTGATTGCTTAAGATCAATTCTCTCTAATACATTGACCACACTTTGGTAGTCTAAACGCTGAAGAAATATTTCCACAAATTCTCCGAAAACGGTGCTTAGGCCGACCGCGTTCGGACTCTCTCTTACTTGATCCAGTAAACTCGCAACCTTAAGACCGAAACCAGCATCCAAAATATTTTTTTTATAATCATATTCCCCTTCGATGCTAACTCCATCCAGTCGACTCTTGGCTTTGATGCTCAAGTCAAAAGACAACAAATCTCGAAATGTGTTCAGTACTTCCGCTTCCTCAAGTGATTTCTTAAAGGGATCAAAGAAATTCTCACCCAGTAGAAAAAGGGCGACATCGTAATCGTCGGTTCTTAATTTGGATACCAACTTTGGATGTAGTGTGTTCGAACCTTGACCGAACTGAAAAATAGACTGCATTTCAGCATCCAAAAAATCCGGGTCTGGTTGATCCGTCCACCAGGAAGTCAATAGCACCAGGCAATTTTGATCTAATCCAACCGATATATGGGCAGATTTGTGATGGATGGAATGAAAATCCGGCAGTTTATTTTCCCTCACTTTCCAATTTGGTTTTTGAGCCTTCAAATCAAGCTGGCTTAAAATAAAATTTTTGACTTTTTCATCACTTCCTATCGGCAAAATCAGACCAAATAAGACATCACCCGGTCTATTTGATCGGTAACTTTCACTGGGAAGCTGCATAAAATATAAAGCTCTTCCATTGGGCTTCACCCCGCAGGACTCAGGATCCCAAACCATATCCTTGAGAAAAGGAACCCGGGCTAGAAGTTCATCGGGAATAATTTTGGGCATGCCCACCTCTTCCACCATCCTCAAACTGGAAAAGCTGCAAACCCCAAAGGATTGTGCTGGAACATAGGCAAAAGCACGGTCATCCACCCGATTGGAAACAAGTTCCCCGACTGGATAGGTTCCCGTCGATTGCTTTTCGCTCAGCTTGGATTTCCCACTGTCTGGTAGGATTTCATAAATTCCATAGAGGAACGCACATGCAGCAATTACAATCAGGCCCACGGATTGAAAACCATCGCCCTTTTTTGCCTTATCAGAAGGGACAACTTCCTCCTCTTCATTCTTTTTTTCAAGGCTGGCATTAAAGGCAATCACCAATGCGACAGCGAGGGGGTCAAATACGACCACCAGGATTAAAATAAACCACTTCACCACCCGGTTGACCGCCCGATCCAGAGCTTCTTCAATTAAGATTGGGTTCTCAGTGGCTTCAGCGGCGGCAACTTCCGAGTCAATCGCCCGAGCCACAAACTTAAAGGAGCCTATATCCGTAGAACGAATCTTTCCTTCCAGTTCCAAAATTCTCCGCTCCGCATCTTCTTTCTTGGTTTGAAGCCCACTTTTTTTATCTTCAAGTTCTTCCGAGCTATCAGGGCCAAAAGCAGAACTTATCTCACTCATTGCAGTTATCTTCTTACTTGCTTCTGCAATTTCAGATTCCAAAGCTTGAATTCTATCATCTACGGAGGACCTTGCCTGCTGCAGGTTTTCCAGTGCAGTCCTGATATTATCCGCTTGTTCGGCACCACCCGTGGTGAGATCGGTAATTTTTTGATTCGCATCCGCAATTTCTGCTCGAATTGACTCAATTCTTGAATCCAACGAGCTGTACCTTTGATTAAGATCATCTCGAGCTTTCTGCACCGCGGCATTGATCTCGGTCAGGGATCGCCGCAGGGCTTCTCTCTCTTCCCCTTGAGTTTTCAATAATTCAGCCGCTTTTTTAAATCCATCTTCTTTGAGAAATCCGCCCGGGCCCTGGTCACGATATACCTTCACTGCAGCATCAAGTTCTGAAATTCTCTGATTGATTTCTTCTTCCTTTCCAACCTCCCTTTCGATGCGTTGATCACTCTCTGCCTTGGCTTGTTTACGATCCTCTTCGAGTTTTGCAACATCTGCTCGACGCAGAAGAATTACCTCTTGCAGCCTCTTTTTTTCTTCTTCTCTTTTTTGTCGCTCTCCCACGATCATTTCATCGGTTTCGTCAGCCAATCGAGCCTTGGATTGCTCCGCCGAAATAATATCTTTTCTCCTCTCTTCAATATATTTTTCAAGCCTCGCACTTTCGACTCCTTGCTTCTCCTCCCGAAGTACGGATCCTCTCTGGCCCGATGCTTGATAGGCTTGAATGAGGCGATCAAATTCACCTTGCTGACGCTGGAGGCTGGAAATTTCACTTTCATAGCCATCCACTTGGCTTAGGGTTTGCTCAAATGCTTGAGACAAGTAGCCATAGATGCCGGCAGAGGTAATACCGATGAGCAAAAGAACGGCCAGGGATAAATAAATCCTTAATTTTGTATTTGAAGATTTCCGATCCCGATAAAGGAAAGATGCGGCAACAAGCTTACCAATTTCAAGGCTTGATGCCATCAGCATGATTGGAATGGTGAAAGTACTAACCGCGCCAAAAGTAAGGGCAATCCCGCGGACACTGAAATAAGCAGCACATCCAGCAATAAAAAAAGCGGTTGCTCCGATAACCAGAGAAAATGGTTTCATTAGTATTTTTCACAAATTTATGCGAACGAGGAAACAAGAACTTGTTCCCAATTTTTAATGTTATTCACGAAAGAAGCTTTTCCGTTTCCATTTTATCAAAACCTCTTTTTGTTCGGGGTGGATGGATTTACGGAATATCTTTACGACATTTGACTGGACTGTGGTGATCGGATACTTGGCACTAACCACACTTGTCGGTCACTTGCTCGCGGGAAAACAATCCAATGTAAAAGATTTCTTTCTGGGCGGTCGGAGTCTTCCCTGGCCTGCAGTAAGTGGTTCTATCATCGCGACGGAAATCAGTGGGGTCACCTTCATCGGAGTGCCCGGGATGGTATACGCGGCCAAGGGTGACTTTACTTATTTACAATGGGGAATCGGATCCATTGTTGCCCGGATCATTGTGGGCATTTATTTCGTTCGGGCTTTTTATGAACGGGATATATACAGCCCTTATGACTACATGGGGAACCGGCTTGGAGAAGGGGTAAAACGGCTGGCCACCGTTGTATTTCAAGTCGGGGGTATTCTGGGACAAAGTGTTCGGGTTTTGGTCGCTGCCCTTGCCTTGCGAGTGGTCACGCCTCTTGAATATGAACCCTGTATCTGCATCATTGGAGCGATTGCAATTGGATGGACCTTGATGGGAGGAATGCGCACCGTGATCTGGACTGATGTGATGCAGTTTTTCCTCTTTGTGGGAGCAGGTTTGTTCTCCTTTTTCTGGTTGCTAAATGGCATTGAAGGAGGATGGACGGAAATGATTTTTGTAGCGAATGAGGGTGAAAAATTTAACTTGCTCAACCTGACCACCGATCCTGCAGTCGGCTTTACTCTTTGGGTCGCAATCATTGCGGTTCCCTTTCAAAATATTAGCATGTTCGGGGTTGACCAGCTGAACGCCCAGCGAATGTTCTGTTGCCGTTCGGCAACGGATGCACGTAAAGCGATGATTGCAAGCTCTGCTGCCCTCCTAATTACCGTCCTGATGCTGATGGTTGGGGCTGCCCTCTATGCCTATTTCAATCAGGCAACTCCCCCCGATTCACTTCCCCGATTCACTACTGAAATCGAAAAGCTCGCACCATCGGAAAGAAAAGACGCTTACTATCCTGTCTGGATTGTAACCGAACTCCCAGAGGGATTGCGTGCCTTGATCCTGGCAGGCATATTTGCGGCTGCAATTTCGAGCTTGGACTCCATTCTCGCGGCTCTCTCGCAAACTACAATTTCCCTGTTCCGCAAGACAGATGTCGATGTAAGCGAAGAGGTAAATCGTAATAATGTTCTGCTCTCCCGTATTATTGTCGTGGCTTGGGGAATAGCCCTTTCCTTATTTGCAGTCGCCCTTCATAAACTAAGGGGCGATGTAAATGTGGTGCAACTTGCCTTTGGCATGACCTCCTACACGGTTGGCCCGATGTTAGCTTTCTTTCTTGCTGCCTACTTTACCCCCCATGCCAGCCTAAAGGGACTCAGCCTTGGTTTTACCCTCTCCTTTTTACTGGTGCTTTTACTCCGAACGGAGTTGTATTCAGCACTCCTAAATCTCGAGGTTTGTTCCGAAGCCCAAGTAGCCTCTCTCCCCCATATTTCTGTAACCAATGGAATACCTGCCGGTTCTATTAGCTCGGTGTGGGCATGGCCGGTCACCGTTTTTCTGACATGGTTCTGTGGCGTTCTCTTCCCGAGGAATAAATAAAGAAATGGTAAGCTCTGAAAAGCTTGGCCTGTTTCCACACCCCAGGCATCTGACACGCTCGACAGAAGATGTGGAAGTACCCATCCATTTTAATGTAGAATTGGAAGAGAAATGCTTCCAATCAACGGTTCTTTTTTTCAAAAAGAGGATTGGGATTTTGGAGGAAGAAAACCGGGCATTCCCCTCTCTTCGAATTAGTCGAAGAAAAATGCCCCACCCTGAAGGATATGGTTTAAAAATTTCACCCAAGGGCTTTGCTCTTTGGGCAGAAAATAAACAGGCAATTTTTAGAGGGCTGACCTCCCTTGCTCAACTGATCGAACATGCCAAGTTGAAGGGGAAATTGGAGTGCCTCGAAATCCGTGATCATCCAGCCCTACTAAGGAGGGGATTTATGCTGGATGTTAGCCGATGCAAAGTTCCCACCATGGAATCTCTCTTCGATTTAATTGATTTGCTGTCAGAGCTTCGCTTCAATGAGCTTCAACTTTATGTGGAGCACACTTTTGCCTTTCGTGAACATCAAACTGTTTGGAAAAATTCTTCCCCTTTGACAGCGGAAGAAATGAGGGAAATCGATTGCTATTGCAAAGAAAGATTCATCGAACTTGTTCCCAATCTTAATTCGTTTGGCCATTTCGAGCGCTGGTTAATGCATGAACCGTATAAAGTTTTAGCTGAATGCCCGGAAGGTTTCCGGAGGGAAGATCCCTTTATGGAACGTGATCATGGAAGTACCCTCAAACCGAACCAGGAGAGCTTGGACTTTATTGATTCACTTTACTCGGAGTACTTACCAAATTTCAGCTCCAAGAACTTCAATGTCGGCATGGATGAGCCTTGGGAACTTGGACAGGGTTGGAGCAAAGAGGAAGTTCAAAGAGAAGGAAAGGGACGCGTTTACCTAAAGCACCTAGAGGGCATTCGTAAACTCGTAGAGAAACATGACAAGCAAATGCAATTTTGGGCCGATGTTCTTTTGGAAGAACCAGAAAATGCGAAACTTCTTCCACCTTCTGCTAGTCCAGTCATTTGGGGCTATGAGCCAGATCATCCCTTTGATGAGCAAGCGGAAATCATAGCATCATGCGGTTTATCTTTTTGCCTCGCTCCCGGAACCGCGACCTGGAGAAGCTTTGGAGGAAGATGGCCCACTGCCCGTCAAAACTTGGCTAATGCATTTAGGAATGCCTTTAAGTATGGTGCCGAGGGGACTTTGCTCACGAGTTGGGGAGATTGCGGGAACCATCAACCTTGGCCTAGCTTTTATCCTTCCTTAGTTCTCGCTGCTCAATGGGCCTGGTATGGAGAGGACGGAACAGACGAAGAGATTGACCAGGCCTTGAATCAATTAGTTTTCCGTAGTTCGAATTCTCATCCCGGCAAGATTTTGATGGAATTTGGAAATTTAGATCATACCATTGACTCCCAGATTCCAAACGCAAGCCTTGCATGGAATTTACTTTTTGGCTCTCAGCCTGAAAAGCATCAAGCTTTCTTGAAAGAAAACTCATCCAAGCAAAACTTGTCTCAAGGAATTGAGTTGCTACAATCGCTTTTCTCTTCCCTAGATCAACTCGGAAACTTCTCCCAGAGCGAAAATTTTAAAAGTGAAATTTCCCTAGGCCTTGAATTATCTATCCTGAGCCTTGAACATGGAATCGCCATGCTCTCAGGAACTCGTCCCCAAGAACTGCAAATCGAGGACCTCGTCACCCAGTTCGAAAGCAATTGGCTTACCAGAGCTCGGCCGGGAGGGTTAACAGAAAGCAGTTCGTTGTTGAAACAAGCCCTTCAAGCCCTGCAGCATTCAAGATAAAACCGGCATCTCCCTAGCCACTGCATCCGCCAAAATTCTACCTCTATTATTAAGTCTCCAGAAATCATTTTTTTCCACCAAGCCTTCGGTCTTTAATGCACCTAAAAAAGATTCAATCGGTTTAAAGCAGGCAAGGGGAAGATCAAACTTCCGGGCAATTCCATTTAAACTAATTCCGCGATTCATTCGTAAGCCAAAGGTAATCGCATCATGAGCCAAGCCGGCCGCATTCAATGGTTCAAATTCTTCAAACTCTACTGCTTTAGCCTGGTTCCATTGTTGAGCCCATTTTTCCAGATTAGCAAAATTCTTTCGCCGAATCCCATCCAATTGAGTGGCTGCGGAGGGGCCAAAACCAATCCAATCATTCATCGCCCATGTGTTTAAGTTATGCTGACAAATATGCCCATCCTTGGCAAAATTTGACACTTCATATTGCTGGTAACCATGCGTTGGTAAAAAATCCCATGCCTTTTCATAGAAGGTAATTTCTCGTTCAGGGTCCAATTTTACTTTTCCATTGGATAGTTTGATAAACAAAGCAGTATCCTCCTCGAAAGTCAGACAATAGGTGGACAAATGATCTGGTTGAAGTTCAACTGCTTGGGCTAGGTCTTCTTCCCACATCTCCAGCGTTTGTCCCGGAATCCCAAAGATGAGATCAAGATTTACCGATGAAAACCCGACTTCCCTGATCATCGAGTAAGCTTGCAAAGCAGTTTCCACTTCGTGCATTCTTCCCAATTCCTTCATAAGTTGAGGATGAAAGGTTTGAACACCCAAGGAGATTCGATTCACTCCAAATTTTGACAAAGTCTCGAGCTTCTCAATCGAAATTTCAGAAGGTGCAATTTCAATGCTCCATTCAAGCGGATCGCTTAAATTCTGGGAATGGATCAAGCCTCCAAGCCTCCCAAGCTGCTCAGAATTTAAGAGTCCGGGAGTCCCCCCCCCAATAAAAATCGTGGAAAATGAACGATTTTGAGAAAAGTGCTCGATCTCTCGCTCCAAACCATTAAAAAACAGATCGAAACCCTTTTTGCTTGGTCTCTCTTGGTAAAATGCGCAAAAGTCACAAGTGGTAGAACAAAATGGAACATGTACATACATCCCAAGGCTTGGAATTTCTCCTGTCTTCTCTTTTCTTTTGAGCATCATCTAGCTACTTGTTAATAAATTATGAACCAAATCATCAAACTAATCGCTTTTCTCACTTTGTCAGTAAGCTTGTTTCTATTGTCCAGTTGCAAAAGACCCAGCTTTATAAACCTGACCTCGACTAATATCAGTCAAAATCCTTCGGGCATTTACACCATCCAGACCGAAGTCGACCTGCAAGACCGGAAAATTTTTTATGATTCTATCGAGGTTGTTCTTTATGTGGGAGGGGAAGCTTATCCAATGGTCAAAGATCCTGTAAATCCATCCCTCTGGAGTTGTGATTATAAACTTCCATCGGGCTTTGACGAAGCCACTTATTTTTATCAGGCAAATTATCTCATCGAAAGGGATAATGGCTCCCAAGCCAAACGTAGCCTAAAAAGTGACCTCCAAGTTTTTCGCCTTGAAAACAGATATGTTGGAAACCTGGCTGCCTACCGGGGGCCGGTAGGAGTTGAGATCGCGGTTCAGGGCCGGGGCTTAACCAAATATGACTCGATTACCATGGGCGGCGAAAAAGCTTCCACCCGCTATCTTTCTGAAAATGAACTTCGTTTTACGGTGCCTTCCCTACCCGCAGATCTGGACTACTCAGTCCAACTAATAGGCGGTCCTCATGGGGCTTTGGATATTGGTAATTTCCGGATAGACGAAAGTACACTTGGTGTAGTCCCAAGCTCTTTGGAGATTCAATCTGGAGATTCAGCAACTCTATTATTCAAAATTGATTTTGAAGCCCCAGCTGGTGGAATCCCAATCGATATTAAGACCAATATTCCCGCATCCGTGATCATGCCCGAAGCATTCATTGCTGCTGGAGATAAGACGGTAAATATCCCGGTTCGTGGGGGTGAACCGGGAGAAGGAAAAATGATTGTGACCGCTTCCGGGTATGAACCGATAGAAATCCCAGTTAAGGTCTTTTAAAACCATTCCATTCTGTCTCCTATGATCGCGACCACCTCAGCGAGCGATCCTTGCATCTCGGTTGTAATCCCTTGTTACGAGAGAATAGACTTTCTTCGGAATGCACTGTATTCAGTATTTTCTCAAACTTTAAAACCAAGTGAAATCCTGGTTGTGGATGATGGTTCTCCCACTCCAATCGAACCTACTTTAGTTCAAGAGTTCCCGGGAGTACATTGGTTATATCAGGAAAATTCCGGCGTTGCAGCGGCGAGAAACCTCGGGATTAAAATGGCTCAAAATTCTTGGATTGCGTTCTTGGACTCAGATGATCGATGGAAGCCCTTAAAACTTGAAAAACAATGGAGCTTTCACTGTGCGCATCCAGAAGTTTTAGTTTCTCACACCAATGAGTCTTGGATTCGAAACAACAACCAGGTCATTCCTCCTCGATACTTGGACAAATCTCCTCGAAGTTTTTTTGAAAGATCTTTGCACCATTGCCTAATCTGTCCTTCCTCAGTCCTGATCCATCAGTCCATAGTGGAAAAAGTTGGCAACTTTGACGAAAGTCTTCCCGTCTGCGAAGATTATGATCTTTGGTTACGGATCTTACTCATGGAAGAATTTGGATTTCTCGATGAAGAATTGGTACTCAAGTATGGTGGTCATCCAGATCAATTATCGAGAACCTATTGGGGCATGGATAGGTTTAGGGTTTTTTCATTGGAAAAATTAATCCAGAAAAATGAATCTCCAGAAAAAGAACTCCTCATTCTCAGGGCTCTCCAAAAAAAGTGCGAAATTCTATCAAAGGGATTTAAAAAACATGGAAAATATTTAGAGTCCGATGGTTTGCTCGCTAAGGCTGAGAAATTCCAAGCCTTACTCCACTCTCTTGAAGAAGAATTTATTAAATGAACTTTATCGTCGCCCTTTCCTGCGAAGCGAAGCCCATCATTGATGAGTTACGGCTTACCAAGCAGTTTTCCCCCACCCCATTCCCAGTCTTCCGGAACGATTTCCACCGACTCGTAGTAAGCGGAATTGGGAAAGTAGCCGCCGCCGCAGCCACCGGCTTTTTACTTGGAAGCTCCTCCAGAAAGCAAGAAGTCCAAGCATATTTAAATGTTGGAATTGCTGGACATGGAACGCTTCAAACTAATACCGCATTTATTGCAAATTGTATTTCGGACGATCAAGGCAAAGCTTTTTTTTATCCTCCTCAAATCATCGATTCTGATTTTGAACTTTCGAGACTTTGTACTTGTAGTAATCCCAATCAAAAGTACGAGAAAGGGCTAGGTTTCGACATGGAAGCCCATGCTTTTTATTCGATTGCATCTCGCTCCACTACCCGAGAATTGATCCAAGTTTTAAAAGTTGTTTCGGATAATGAGGGACAGTCTTTTGAATCCATTCAACCCACAATGGTAACAGATTATATTTGTAATCATCTTCCTTCGATTCTCACATTTGCCCAAGAATTAGACACTTTAGCTAAAGAGATATCTCCCAACTTAGAAACCTTGGATCTACAAGAGAGGGCCCGGAAAATTCATCCTTTTTCGCAATCCCAGATATTTCAACTTGATCGTCTGATTAGTCATTCTCGCACCTTCGATCTCGAAGAAAAGGATTTGATAGAATTGATTGAAAAATCAAATTCCCCGAAGGAAGCGATTCATAATCTTAACACCTTTATTGATCCGGCGAGGATTCTTTCATGATTAAGAATATTTATTACGAGCAGAAGGTGGAAAACCATGACCGTACCCAAGAGTTTTTTAGCCGTTTCCCCCAAGCGGCTAAAATTTCTTGTAATCATTTTAAAGAAGTTTTCAATCCAAGTGGCCAAAACTTTCGCCTGCAAAAGAAGAACCCATCTTTAATTCTGGCAAGCCAGAATGGTAAAAAAGTACACCCAATCCCAGCCAAATATGGGGTTGGGGGAATCAGCAACTTTTATTTCTCTCATTTATTCAATTGTTTGTACGATTGCCGGTATTGTTTTCTTCAAGGCATGTTCCCCTCCGCTCATTATGTTCTTTTTATAAATTACGAAGAATTCTGGGACGATATTCGGAGTAAAGCAGACGAAGTTTCAAATTCTCCAAGCTGGTTCTTTTCTGGGTATGATTGCGATAGTTTAGCACTCGAATCGACCACTGGTTTCGTGGACTTCTTTCTACCCAAATTCTCCAAGCTTCCCCAGGCATTCCTTGAGCTCAGAACCAAAAGCGTGAACACACGGGTCTTGAAAAACCGAGAGCCCTTGCCAAATGTGATCGTTGCATTCAGTTTCACCCCAGAGGAGATCAGCCGGCAACTAGAACATGGTGTGCCTTCAGTTTCGGCTAGGATTAAAGCAATGCATCAACTTGCGACTTTAGGTTGGTATGTTGGAATTCGAATCGATCCGGTGATCGACTGCCAAGAATTCGAAAGTCGGTATGCTCTGCTTTTTCATCAATTATTTGATAAATTACCGGAAGATTCGCTGCACTCCGTATCTCTTGGTGCATTCCGGATGCCCCATGGATTTTTCAAAAAAATGGATAAGCTTTATCCGCAAGAAAATCTTTTCGCTGGGAAACTAAGCAAAAATAAGAACTCGGTCTCCTACGAACCTGGAATTGAAACGAAAAGATTGGATAGCTGCCGTTCGATGTTGCTTGAATATATTTCTCCTGAAAAATTATTTACCTGCGAAATGAGTCAGGGAAAATAGAATTACTGATTAGATTCTCCGATTGCCTTTTTGTACCCATTAATTTAAAAGTTCTCTTTTGCCACCTTAGCTCAGTTGGTAGAGCACTCGCCTTGTAAGCGAACGGTCGTCGGTTCGAATCCGACAGGTGGCTCCACTTTTTCTCTTAAATTCCGGGAATTAGTAAAGCTATTTTAATTTAAGAATCTAAATGGATACGATTTGACCATGTTTTGAGATATTGTTTAGGTGCGGTGATGAAACTTTGGGTTCCCCTATTTTTTGTAATTTTGATTTTTTCCGGCTGCACTGGGGTAGAAGAAAAGCAGGAAATCCCAAGGGCAGAACCAACTCCAAAAAGAATTGAAAAAGAAGGAATGGTGTTCATTCCTGCCACTAAATATATCCGGGGTAATGATAAAAGAGCTGGAAATGGAGAAAAATATCCAGAAGAAGGACCAGCACATGAAGTTGAAGTTCATGGTTTTTGGATCGATAAGTATGAGGTCACAAATGCTGAATTCAAAAAGTTCATTGATGAGACTGGATATGTGACTTTTGCTGAAAAACCTCTCGATAAAAACTTGTTTCCCAATGCCCCGGATAATCAACTTGAACCTGGGGCAACTATTTTTTCTCCTCCACCGGATAGTATTAATCCTTGGGATGAAAATAATCCCTGGGACTGGTGGTCTTACACCGCGGGAGCAAGTTGGAAAAAGCCATTTGGTCCAAATTCATCGATCTATAACTTAATGGACCACCCAGTGGTATGCATCAATATAGATGATGCCAAAGCCTATGCGGAGTGGGCAGGAAAAAGATTACCTACGGAAGCGGAGTGGGAACTTGCAGCCCGGGGAGGTTTAAAAAATAATTTGTACAGCTGGGGCAATGAACCAAAACCGGGAGGTGAATGGATGGCTAACTGCTTTCAAGGGAAATTCCCTTCTAAAAATTCTGCTCAAGATGGATACCATTATACATCTCCAGTCGGCTCATTTCCACCCAATGGCTTTGGACTCTATGACATGGCGGGTAATGTCTGGGAAATGTGCAGTGACTATTTTCATCCTTCATACTACACCACTTTCCTCAAGAATCCCCACCCTAACCCGAAAGGACCAAAATCTGCAATTACTCAAATAGAATTGGATCATTTCAGATCCACGGGGACATGCCCAACCAAGAGGCCCGGAACTGATGATTTGATGTTTCTGCATGTGGCCAAAGGAGGATCTTATTTATGCCACTGGGATTATTGCCTTAGATATCGTCCCGCGGCCAGAAATCACTCCGAATCTTTATCGCCCACCAACCATACCGGATTTCGTTGTGCCAAAGATTTGGATTAAAATTGTGGGTTTTTCTCTAAGGTTGAGTTTAAATTACGATAAAATATTAAAATTCAACTAATTTATAGATCGGACACGGTCACTCCCATCTTTGAAAAATAAGATTACCTTTTGAGCATTTGATTTGTTATTCATACATCGTCAAAGCCAGAATGGTATCGGGCCCTAAAAAAGCTACGATAGAGGGCATTCATTCTAACTTTTAAAGGAATCCCCCACTGAAATTCATGAAATTTTTACTTTTTTTTAGCTAAAACGAAAGATTTTCATACCATTCGGAATATAAATATGAACGAAAGTCCAAATTTTACTTACCATAAGAAAAACTCTTGCCAAAACATGATCAACCGCACAAATTATAGTTCATGAAATTCTTTCTTTCTTTTTTTTCTCTTTTTGCACTCACTTTTTCTTCCATGTTTGGCAACGCTGAACGAGATTTCCACTCTAACAATGGCCAGAAAATTAAAGGAACCGTTCAAAAATTCTATGAAGACGGTGATATTTTGCTTAAAAGAAGTAAAGACAACCAACTTTTCCGAATAAGCTTAGATATTTTTACGGAAGACGATCAAGCCTTTGTTCGAAACAATTTCGCCCCGAATCATGACGCACTTCCAGAATTTCAGCGTCCTCTCTCACCCTCAGTCCTGCAAGCTAATGCAAGGTTTATCGACAGTTTGATTGATAAAAAATTGAATTCCTACGGCTTGCGTCCAAACAAGATCGCAAGCGAGGAGGTTTTCCTTCGAAGAGCATATTTAAAAGTAATTGGTCGTATCCCCACTCTTGAAGAGACCAAAGAATTCCTTGAGGATAGAGACCGTTCTTCGAAAAAATCCGCTCTCGTTGACAAACTCCTTGGAAGTCACGGGTATGTAAGCCATTGGTTCCATCTTTGGGCTGACATTCTTCGTGCGAAAGAAAATTTAGGCAATCGGGTTTCTGGTAGACCATACATGGACTACATTCGCGAATCTATTGCCACCAACAAACCCTATGATGAGTGGGTCAAGGAAATGCTCTCATCTTCAGGTGCTATGTGGGAAAGAGGCAACGGTGCGGTTGGATATTTTGTTCGGGATCGCGGCATGCAATTAGACAATATGTCCAATACCGTTCGAATTTTCTTGGGAACTAGCCTTGAGTGCGCCCAATGCCATGATCACCCCTTTGATCGCTGGACACAAAAGCAATTTTATGAAATGGCTGCCTTTACCGAAGGTGCGGGCAACATTAGATTACGAGGTGAAGACAACATCAATGTTCTTAACCGGATGTCAAGAGATGAAGAGAGGCGTCTTGCCCGAGGAGATGACACCGGAGCCTCCCGTCGACTAAGGAATGCTTCTAGAGATATTCGAGAACTTGTGACCACGGGCTTGGCAAGTATGGGTAAAGGCGAGATAAGATTACCTATCGATTATCAATACGATAACGCCAAACCCAGTGAAAAGCTTACAGCTACTACGATTTTTGGCCTCGCAGCTGAACTCGATGAGAATCTTGAAGTTACAGGCTCCCGTTCCTCTTATGCCAACTGGGTAGCATCCGAGTCAAATCCACGCTTTACAAGCGTTATTGTCAATCGTTTGTGGAAAGAAGTATTCGGTTTAGCTCTGATTGAACCACTGGATAACATGTTTGATGATACCATGGCCACAGATCGTGCTTTACAATTACATTTGGAAAAAGTCATGGTTGCCCTCAATTTTGACCTTAAAGAGTTTTTACGAATTTTATACAATACTCAAGCATTCCAGCGTCAAGCACCCAAGCCTGATCTGATGGCAAGAGATGCTAAAGACACAATCATGCCCCCTGATGTAAAATGGGTACTTGCTGGTCCCAATGTACAGGCACCCACACGGGGTAGTATTCCTTATTTCTACCAAGGTCCTCTCATGGAAAGAATGTCCGGGGAGCAAATCTGGGATTCTCTCGTAACTCTCAACTATCCCGATGCAGATACCCGTCAAATTAAGAGAGATGATAAATACTCAAACTATGAGCATTATTTAGAGTTATCTGGTGAAGAGCTTTTCGCCATTGCCATGAAGCGCTCAGGATTACAGATCGGTGCGGAAGTCAAAATGCCCGAAAAGAATGAAGGCATGGCAGCGAAACTGGGTGAACCCATCAACACGGATTGCCCCCTTAAGCCAGGTCGTGCGATCGATCCCAGTCTCAAGGCTCTTAATGAAAAAGGTGAAACCATCGGTTTTTGTTGCCGTTCTTGTTTAAATCGTTTCAAGGCAAGCCAACCCACTCCTCCGAGTACTGCGGCCGCGAAGCCTGCCACCAAAAAATTTGGTAACCCAATCAACTCTGACTGTCCGATTAAGCCAGGCAGACCAGTTGATCCTTCCCTCCTTGCGTTTAATGACGAGGGGGAAACCGTAGCTTTTTGTTGCCGTTCATGTGTCAACAAGTTTAAGCAGCAACAAATGCAATCACCTGCAACTGCGAATAAGTCCGCTGCTACAACTCAAGGTTATGGGAATTTTGTCAAGGATCGTAATTCGGTCCGGGCAACCGAAGTAGGATCCCCTGCTCCAAATGGTCATTTAATCCGAGAATTTGGGTCTGCTTCCCGGGATCAAATCGAAGATAGCCACAAACAAGCCTCGGTTACTCAAGTTTTAAATCTCCTTAATGGTTATGTTGAAGAATATCTCCTCAAAAATGATAAAGTTCGCATCCTTAATCTCGTGAAAGAAGGAAAAACCGTAGATTCCAAGATAAATAATGCATTTCTCGCTGTTTTAAACCGGGAACCTTCCAGTTCTGAACTCCGAAATTTTAAGGACGCAATTCGTTCAAGCGAAAACCCTGAAAAAGATCTCATCTGGGTACTGGTTAATAGTCACGAGTTCCTCTTCATCCAATAATTTGAAATCCACTCATTTAAACATAGAAATAATCAAGGTCACATCATGAATCCATCACTCAACTCAATTGACGAACTCGGTCGTAGAGAATTTATTGCTAATGCAGCCAAAGCATGCCTAGGAGTAGGATTGATGCCTATGGCGGGTTCATACATTCACAATAGCGTTAAGGCTCTCACTCCCGGTGCTAGGCCAGCAACTGCCCGCCATGTCATTTATCTGAACATGTCCGGTGCTATGTCTCACTTAGATACCTTCGGACCTCAGGTCAACAACCCTGAGATCATGGGTGATGTAAAAACTATCCCAACAAGCGCTGATGGCGTATTACTCTCTGAGAATCTTCCCCTCACCGCTAAACACATGCATAATTCGGCCATCATTCAGACGATGGTGACTAGCCAAGGTGCCCACGAGCAAGCTAGTTACTTGATGCACACAAGCTATTTAAAACGAGGGACTATTGTTCACCCGACTTTCGGAAGCTGGGTTTCAAAACTTTCTGGTCCGATTAACCGAACCATCCCGAGGAATGTTAAAATTGGTGGTGGAAGAGGCAGTGCCGGATTTCTGGAAGCAGAGCACGGAGCATTGCCCATTGGTAATCCCAAGGAAGGACTCGCCAACAGTACCATGGCTGACTATCTAGACCATGAAAAATTTGGTAGCCGGATTTCCATGGCTGAAAAAATGAATGTCAATTTTACTGCTCAATACAACCAAAAGCAAGTAAGGGCTTATTCCAAATTATACCAAGATGCGGTCAAGTTAATGAACAGCGAAGACTTGAATGCTTTTGACATCACACAGGAGCCTGAAGCCATGCATGAACTTTATGGTACCACTAATTTTGGGCAGGGATGTCTGTTAGCACGTCGTCTTATTGAAAATAAAGTTCGTTATGTTGAAGTTTCCCGTGGCGGTTGGGATACACACGACAACAACTTTGAAGCCGTGGCCAATAATTGTGCCGACATTGATAAAGCATTAAGTGCCTTGCTTATTGATCTTGAGATGAGAGGTCTATTAAAGGAAACCCTCGTTGTACTAACCTCAGAATTTGGTCGTACTCCAAACATTAATGGTCGTGATGGTCGTGACCACTGGCCCTACTGCTTCACCGCATTCATGGCAGGTGGCGGTGTTAAGGGAGGAACAACCTATGGCGAAGTGGACAAAATTGGTCGCTCCCCAATCGCTGGTAAACCGATCAAACCAGAAGATTTGAATGCTTCTATCGCTTACCTTCTTGGATTACCTTTGAAAGATGTTCAATATTCACCTTCAGGACGTCCTTTTACAATAGCACACAACGGCGAACCTCTCTTCGACGTAATCGCCTAGAACTTTGCGAGATGATTAATGATTAAGAAAAACTTCTTTTTATTCTGTTCCTTAATCATTTTCACTTCACTTGCCTGTGCAAGTGAACCTTTCAGAGTATTCAAAACACCTACAGGTCAGTCTTTGGAAGGACGGGCGGTTGGCTATGAGGGGCAAACCTTCATCCTTGCTGACAGGTCTGGAAAACTTGTACAGGTTCCCTTGAAAGCATTATCAGTCGAGGATCAAACTTATCTGATCCGCGCCGCCCAAGCTAACAAAATTCCTAAAGGTAGACCATCTTCGATCCCTCCTCCGCCTTCGCAAATGGCAGCTCCCTCTGCTGAGACCAGCAAGGCCGTGTCTAAAGGGGTCGATTTTCATACGGAAATCATGCCTATTCTTGAGGCTCGTTGCAATGAGTGTCATAAGGCACCTTACGAAAAAAATGGAAGGACTATGAAACCCAAAGCTGGGCTAAGGTTTGATAGCTACGAATGGCTAATGAAAGGTTTTGGAGACGATCCAGTCATTATTCCCGGCGATGATAAAGGTAGCATCCTTATGGAAGTTGTCACTTTGCCTCCAGATGATGACATGATCATGCCTCCCAAAGGAGATCCATTAAGTAATGATCAAATAAATTTGCTAAGAAACTGGATTCTGGAAGGTGCAACCGAGAAACCCTCGGACAAAGTAGTTACTGCATCTTCTTCTCCTGCATCCTCTAAAATTGTTGATGAACAAGATATGGAGATAGTTCATAAGCCCTCCCCTCCCAAGAAGGTAACTTTTCGTCCCGGTTCCTTTTTTGGCCACATTCCTGTACCTCTTGGCGTAAGTCCTGAAGAGGCACTCGCAAAAGCGGTGGGTGCAAAGCCGAAACCGGGTGAAGCCATTGATTTCGACCGGCATGTTTTACCCCTTCTTAAGGAGAACTGTAATAGTTGCCATCATGCTCCTTTTGATAGGTCAGGTAGGTTAGTTAATCCAAAGGCGAGCTTACGATTTGACACCTTTGCCCAAGTTATGAAGGGCAACTTAGATGGCCCAGTGGTGGTGGCAAATGATCTTGAGAAAAGCCGTCTTTACTCCGTGCTTAACCTGCCAGAAGATGATGATTTGTTTATGCCACCCAAAGGCGGTCCCATGGATGAAGATCAAATCGACATCATTAAAAGATGGATTATGGAAGGAGCAAAACCCTCCAAAGGTGGAGTCTCTGCAACCAAAGGAGGTATACCTGCTCCAGACGAACCGGTTAGTTTCCACAACCACATCCTTCCCCTTTTCGAACAAAAGTGTATGGAATGCCACGGTGCCCCATTTGTAAAAGCCGGCAGAACAATCAAGCCTCGTGCAGGCTTGCGATTAGATACTCATGAATGGGTTTTAAAAGGGAATTTGGACGGTCATATTGTCACTCCCGGGGATCATACTGACAGCACACTCCATCGAGTCATTACCCTAGCAGATGATGACCCGGAAATTATGCCACCCAAAGGTGGTCCGCTTTCAGAAGATGAAATTACCATGATTAAGAGATGGATTTTGGAAGGTGCATCCGAACAACCTGCGGCGGAAGCTGCGGATCCCAACGCTCCTCCAAAGGTCAAAAAAGTCGAGACTGTGGTAGCTTCCATTGATAACAAAACCTCCATACTTGATCAACTCGCCAAACGGGCTTCAACTCCCTCTAGGTCTTCCCTTCTGGCAGCCGAGAAAACAGGGGCACTGGTTCATCAACTAGCAGAAAATAGTTCATTGGTTCGTGCCGAGTTCTCGTCCTTTGCCAGCGAAGTTAAGGATGAGAATATGGGTGCTTTTAGTGGCATAAAGAATAATATTTCCCATTTGGATGTCTCCAGAACCAAAATTACAGACCGCTCCATGACCCTTGCTGGTAGTTATCCTAACCTCAATTGGATTAGTCTTAGAAATACTAAAATTACGGATAATGGTTTAAAACCACTTACCAAATTACAATTCCTTCAGTACATAAATCTTTCGGGTACTCAAGTGACCGATAAAAGTATCGGTACTTTGGCTTCGATGAAGTCACTGAATGAAATTTATCTATGGAATTCACAAGTTACTGAATCTGGAGCCAAAAAACTAAGGGAATCTCTCCCTGACGCTAAAATTATATTTTAGATTCTTCCTTTTCTCGCCTGTTCTAAACGGTATCCGGAATTTTCTCTTGAGTTGTTCTGAACAGAGATTGCTGGTAGTATAAGATTATATGCTTTTAATCTCATTAAACAACGGATGAAGAGAAGATTTCAAATTGATGAAATTCGATCGGAGTTTCCGATTTTACAAAGAAGTAATCGTGGTAAACCTATTGCTTATTTAGACAATGCAGCTTCTTCGCAGAAACCACATTGTGTGATTGATTCCGTTTCAAAGTATTATCAGAATTTCAACTCGAATGTTCATCGCGGCATTTATGAACTCGCAGAGGATGCTGAGAAATTATACGCGGATTCAAGGCAAAATATCGCGAATTATCTATCTGTTCATCCGGATGAAATCATATTCGTCCGTGGTGCTACGGAAGGATTAAATTTAATTGCTCATTGCCTTGGGCAGGCGAAATTAAGTGCAGGGGATATTGTTATCCTATCGGATATGGAACACCACGCGAATATTGTTCCCTGGCAAATGATCTGTGAGCAATTGGGTGCTAAGATCGAAGTTGTCTCCATTCTCCCGGATGGAAGCTTGGATATGGAAAGGCTTGAAGAACTTCTCCTCTTAGAAAACTCGAAAATTCTATCCCTTTGTTCTATTTCAAATACCTTGGGAACCGTAAATCCAATCAAAGAAATCACTTCAAAAGCCCATGAAAATGGAACCTTGGTGGTTATTGATGGTGCTCAAAGTATCCCTCACGAAAGGCCTAATCTAAAGGATTTAGATTGTGATTTCTTTGTATTTTCGGGACACAAAGTTTTCGGGCCGATGGGCATTGGCGTTGCTTATGGGAAAGCAAAGCATCTAGAGGATTTACCCCCTTATCAGGGTGGTGGAGATATGATCGATCAAGTCAGTTTTAAAGGTACTACTTTTGCTCCATCTCCCCAAAGGTTTGAGGCGGGTACCCCCAATGTGGCTGGAGCAATTGGACTGGGTGAAGCAATCCAATTCCTTTCCCAGTTTGATATGCGAGAGATTCATGAGCACGAAATGAATTTATTGAAATCTGCCCGCGAAGAGCTTTTGAAAATCAATGGTTTTCAAGAACATGGGACGACTTTGGACAAAGCGGCCGTTTTGTCCTTTTCTATTGAATCAGTCCATCCTCATGACTTGGCCTCGATCCTCGACGCTGAGGGTGTGGCCACTAGAACGGGACATCATTGTTGCCAGCCATTGATGGAAAAACTAGGTACTGAAGCTACCGCACGGGCATCTTTTGCATTCTACAACACGGTTGAAGAAGTACTTCGCTTTACCAAAGCGACCGAAAAAGCGGTTACTATTCTTAAATAGAAAATATATCTATTCCTTCAGCCATGGACTTCGTGCATTGGCAGTAATTTCTTGATCAAGTTCAATCATACGATCGTTTAGTTTTTGGACCATTTTAGGATTTTCACTCACCAGATTCTTACTTTCTCCTAGATCAGCAATGAGATCAAAAAGCATCTTCTCTTCCACCATTTTTTGTTTTTTTCTCTTCATTTTTTTCAGGAACTTCCATTTCCCCTGTCGAATTCCTTCAATCTCACCTCTTGAGGTATAATAAAGGAATTCGTTTCTGGGAGATTTTTCCGTCCCCATGAGCAAACCTTTGGCATCTAAACCATCAATCTTATTTTCTGAGGTTAATTTTTGTCCAACCATAGATGCAAAAGTCGGAAGTAGATCAATCGTACCCAGTAGGTCTGTTGTAATCGAGCCCTTGGGTATACCAGGGCCACGAATAACAAATGGAACTCTTTGCCCACCTTCAAAAGTGGTACCTTTTCCATCACGTAAAGGACCAGCAGAACCTCCATGGTTGCGGAAAGACAGCCAAGGTCCATTGTCCGTGGTGTATATAACATAGGTTTTTTTCGCTATTTTAAGTTCATCGAGTGTGCGAAGGATTCGGCCAACTTCTGCATCAATATGTTCGATTGTATTAACATATGCATTCTTAGGATCTGGGTCCCGTACTTCATCCGGTACATATAATGGAATGTGTGGCATGGAATGGGGAAGGTATACAAAAAATGATTTTTCGGCATTCTTTCGGATAAAATCAATCGACTTGCTTGTACATCTTCTGGTTATCGTTCTTTGATCTACCGGTAACTCGATCATTTTATCATCTTCAAAAAGCGGAGTTTTCCATTTGGTTAGGGTCGACTCCGGGTCTGCCCAAAGAATATCCATTCCATCTGCTCCTCCCTTTGGCTTTCCTTTGTTATCGGGATAATTCATATCATTGGAGTAAGGAATTCCATAATAGGTATCAAAGCCATTTGAAACTGGAAGAGTTTCAAGGTGATGACCAAGATGCCATTTACCAAAACAAGCGGTCGCATAACCCAAAGATTTAAAATAATCACCCATGGTAAATTCACTAGGATTCAGTCCTTTCTTGGAGGCAGGAAATAGAACATGCTGATGCATCCCTACCCGCTTAGGATAGCAACCGGTTAAAAGTGCTGCCCGTGATGGTGTACAGACCGGAGATGCAACCATGAAATTGGTAAGCTTTCTTCCTTCTTTTGCAATACGGTCAATATTTGGCGTCTTTATTTTGGTTGAACCAAAACATGACAAATCCCCATAGCCTTGATCA
>Ga0213863_10000859_pt1 | contig 22648 bp, 9 predicted proteins | sample PICome_8_FD_160128 | JGI IMG/M metagenome (GOLD analysis project Ga0213863, IMG submission 160128) | Coastal seawater microbial communities near Pivers Island, North Carolina, United States - PICO497 | ecosystem: Environmental > Aquatic > Marine > Coastal | place: USA: North Carolina | collected... | reverse complement strand
GCCGTCAGGGCAAAAAAATAACAAGCATGAACTTTTATGGAATGTCTCCACCTGTTGAGCTTGACGGTTATCTGATATCTGGCTTCATACCTTGGAAACATCTAAGGAGTGCTACGACACCTGAATCATTATTTGATGAAATAAAAGTAAGTAAAGATATAGATATTAAAAAGCTTGGTATGGATATAAGTGAAGAAAAAAAATGCATCCAAGGATTGCCAGAATCAGAATATGAAGAATGGATAGAGATGCAAGCAGTACGAGATGAGAACTGGACAAAATTAATGAAATATCTGATGAGAAAAGATCCAACAGATCTTACAGCAATAGTTTACGATGGTACTGATAAAATACAACATTTATTCTGGAGATATTTAGATCCAGAACTTGAGCAAAAAACGATAACAAATGAATGGGCAAAGAGTATAAGAGAAAAGTGCCTTAATTACTATAAGCAAATCGATATTTCAATTAGAGATTTGGTAAAAGAATCTGGTGGTGAAACGAATTTGGTAATTACATCAGATCATGGCTTTGGACCAACAGATGAAGTAGTATACATAAATGAGTGGCTACATAGACAGGGATATTTAAAATGGGCTAACGACACAGAAGAAGAAGATAACACAAAACTAACTGCGGATAGGATAAAAGACCATTCATCAATGATTGATTGGAAAAATACTATGGCATATGTACTCACACCAAGCAGTAACGCTATTTATATAAATAGAAAATCAGAAGTCAATGAGAATGGCATAAGTGTGGAGGATTACCCTGGATTTTGCAAAAAAATACAAGAAGAACTATTAGCCTATAGTTGCGAGATTGATGGGGGCAAAATTTTCGTCAAAGCCGATCTTAACGAAAAAAGAATGAATAAAGAGGAAGATTTAAACTGTGCACCCGATATAACTCTTGGTCTAAGAGACAGCGGTTTCGTTTCTATCTTAAGATCAGCAGAAGTAGTACGAAAACGTGAAGTAATAGATGGAACACATAGGCCGAATGGCATATTTATAGGCTACGGGCCAATGTTTAATAAAGGAACCGGAAAAGAATTGTCGATTTATGATATTACTCCAATCTTATTATACGGCTTAGGAGCTTCGATACCAACTGGTCTGGACGGCGAGGTGCCAAAACATATAATTAATTCAGAATACTTGAAGGAAAATCCAGTAACTGTATCAGATACATTGAATACAGAGAGGAAAGAATCTGAAAACAAAAAAGAAATATCAGAAGAGGAAAAAGAAGCTCTTATGGCTCAATTGAAAATGTTAGGATATATGGACTAGCACTCAATAAAAGCATTTGTTTTGAATTCAGTTCATGCAATTGATTAACCAAATAGACACATCGGAGTCAAAATGAAAAAAGCAAATTGTCTAGGAGCAAAAATAAATTATATGATATTAGGTACAAAACAGGACAAGTCACCAATAGTACTTGTTCATGGTCTAGGTGCAAATATATCATTCTGGTATATGAAAATAGCTAAAAAATTAACAGAAGATAGGCAAGTTATTATATACGACTTACGAGGTCATGGTTATAGTGATACAACTCCATCAGGTTACGATACTAGTACGATGGAAAAGGATTTAGCAGAGCTATTAAGAATCAATGATGTAAAAAGTTACCATTTAGTCGGCCATAGTTATGGTGCTGGAATATGCATATTAAATGCAGCAAAAAACCAAAAAAGTGTAAAAACATTAACAATTGCAGATATGCAGCTAACAAGTTTACAACCAATACTACGATTGAAAGAATGGCCACACTGGCAGAGGTGGAAAAAAGAACTGCTAGATAATGGTATAAAAACATTACCAGAGGATACAAGCAACATAGACTTTACATTGCTTCAATACTTAAATACATTAACAGGAATACGGGGAGAAGCCGAAGGAAAAAAGTCGTTAAAGAAATTATCATTAAAAAACAAGGCTTCTACGAGTTGGCATCAATTAATTAAAAATACTACTGCCAAAAAGGATTTTGAAGATCAATCATCATTGAAAAGAGAAATTATTACTTCACTGAGATTACCAATATTATGTTTATATGGTGAGTTGTCACATTGCCTTCCAACGAGCAAAAAGATAAAAGAGCTAACAAAAGATTGTAAATATATAGAGGTAGAGAATTTAGGTCACTTTCATCCAGCGTTAAACCCTGATAGATTTATAATAGAAGTAACAAGATTCATAAAAGATATAGAAGCAAGAGGTCAGTGAAATGTGTAAACAAAGCAAAGAACTAGTTTTAATCACAGGAGGAAGTAGTGGGATAGGAAAAGAGCTAGGTAAAGAATTCATAAAAAGGGGTTATATAGTGATTATTACTAGCAGTAACAAGAAAAAACTATATAATACATACGAAGAAATTCAAAAAAATAAAAATGGTGACAATCTCAAAACGATAGTATGTGATGTAACCAAAGAAGAAGATGTAAAAGATATGATAACAAAAGTAGAAGAATTGAAAGTAACAGTTTCTATATTAATCACATGTGCAGGAGTGAGTAAAAGTAAAGATTCCGAAAGAGTAATGCCTTATTCTATACAAGAACTACCCAAAGATGAATGGGATTCTATTCTCAATGTAAATCTAAAAGGAGTGTTCTTGACAAATAAAGCCATTTTAAACATTATGAAAAAACAGAGGTATGGGCAAATAATAAATATAGGTTCATCAACAACAAAATATGGGCTACGAGGCCAGCCATATGCTCCAGCATATTGTGCTTCAAAATTTGCAGTAATGGGCTTAGGTAAATCCTTGTCACACGAATTAGAAGAATACGGGATAACGGTACAAACAATATGCCCTGGTTTAGTAGAGACACCATTAACGGAAAACACAGCACTAAAAACACTTTTTGACGGAAAAGCAATGAAACCAAAAAACCTGGCAAAATCAATAGCAGATATGATCGAATCGAACAAAATGATCAAAACATTAAATCCATTTTATCTACCAAATTAATGAAAGTTAATAACAAAAAAAAATATAACCCAAGCCCACAAAAGGGATGTCAAAGAAAGCAATTTGAGAAGATAAGTAAAAATGGATTTGGCGATGGAAACAATAGTTATGCACACTCATCGGCTTGGTTTAATGGAGCGCTCTATGTGGGGACTACGCGATGTAACATGTGTATGCTCAAGTTTAGTGTGTCCCATAATTCTCAGACAGCACTTGAAGAAATGAAAATTTGGCCAGTAGAATGCCCAGATACAATAGAAGGAATATATGAATTAGATAGAAGAGCACAGATCTGGAGGTATAGGCCTGAACTCAATGAATGGAAAATGGTGTATAGGTCGCCACTTGTTAGTCCCGTCGAGAAATATATGGAAACATTAAAAGGAAATGATGGAAAGGAGCGAAAGGTAAGTACGAAAAAAGACCTTGTACCGCGCGATATTGGCTATAGAGGAATGTGTGTTTTTAAGGGAAAATCAGATAAAGTGGAAGCGCTATATATAGCTTCGTGGGCTCCAAGTCTAGCACCAGGACCATTGATACTTAGGACTGAAGATGGAGAAAACTTTGATATTGTCTCAGAATACGGCGTAATAGGGTTACCAGTTACAAGCATAAGATCGCTTATAAAATTTAAAGGGAAATTATATATGTCACCTACGGGTAGCAGGGGGGGTAATGCAAATACCTCAGATATTCAAGTGGTCTATGCGAGTGATGATCCAGCAAAAGGAAATTGGAAACAAACTATGATATCGGGATTTGGCGACATAAAAAATGAAAGTATATTTTCACTGGGAGTATCAAAAGATTGGCTATATGCAGGTACATTTAATTGCAATGGATACCAGATATGGAGAACAAAAGGAGGAAAGTATGCAGAGCACGACTGGGAATGCGTAGTAAAAGATGGGGCAGGTAGAGGGTCCACTAATCAAATAGCATTAAGTATATGTTACTTCAAAAACAATCTATATGTAGGGAGTGGAATTCAAAATGGAGGATACGACAGGGCAAACATGATTGGTCCAGCAGCATCAACATTAATCAGAATAAACGAAGAAACAGGAAAAAATGAATTAGTTGTAGGGACACCATATAAGAGAAATGGAGATGTAATTATGCCGATATCAGGATTATCGGATGGTTTTGGAAATAAATTCAATGGATATTTCTGGAGGATGACAAGTCATGAGGGATGGCTGTATCTAGGGACATACGATGCTAGTTGCCTTGTAGATTGGATAGAAGTAGATAAATTATCTAAATTAAACGCAGAATTGTTTAATCATATAGGCTTAGATATGATCAAGAAGAATAGAGGATTTGAACTATGGAGAAGCTACGATGGTGAAAATTGGATACCGGTTGATCGAAAGGGTTTTGGTTGCATTTTTAATAATGGGATAAGAAACTTAGTTTCAACACCAAAGGGCCTATTTGTAGGTACAGCAAATCCGTTCGGGCCAAAAATAGCGAAAGAAATAAATGGAAATTGGGAATATATAGATAACCCAGAAGGTGGACTTGAAGTATGGATGAGTCAATGACATCAAGTAATACAATGAAAACAGATGTATACAAGTTCAACAATGTGAACAAGGTAATCTGTGCCAATTGCGCTGGAAAAAAGAGCAAAGTATACAAATTAATAAACAAAGATAAAAACACAGTGTACGAATTAGACATAAAAGACTACTATCTGTGTAAACTTTGCAATGGAAAAAATACATTAAATACAATTATAGAAACTTTCTCAACAGTAACTGGTGATGATGTAGACAGAGAATCACTCATAGAATTTCTTCAAGAACTAGAAAAAGAGAGTATAATAGAAAAGATAATTCAAATAGAATCAGCAAAAACTATAAACATAGAAGACGAAGCGAGGATATATGCTGATATACTTAAAGAGTCAAAAAGAGAGACTGAATTAAAAATAGACGATGAAAATAATATCGAAGAACCAAGCTTAATGATATGGATATGGGAGTCTAGAAATCCGCAGAATATATTAAGGGGGGCAAGCGAATTCAGTAAATCGATCAGGGGGTTTATAAACCTAGCTCAATATTCATTAGTCATACTATTCCCATTAGCAATTGGAACCATACTAAACAATATAGACCAACTCAAAGCCGATTATACAACTTACCTCATTGAAAACATTCCGAATATTTTCGGCTTGCTAACAGTGGCTGGAGTTCAAGCAACACTGGCGGGATTGGCATCAGGAATCGTGACACAATCGTTTAATAACCCTCCTACAAGTATTAGCTTTGGCCTACTAATGGGATTTATTCCACAAGTTGTAATAAGATTTAAGTCTGAGTATTTAACAAGCAGGCAGAGAAGAATAGCTTTCTCATCAATTATTAAAGTTAGAATGTTTGTGTTATCGGTAGCGATATATATATGGCAAACAAGTCACACCTATGGAACCACATTGCCGTTTTATACGATTATTTTCATAATTACAGGTTTTATAGGCTTGATAATTGATTCATTCCCTTTATGGCCATCACCAGGATATTATAGCCTTATATCTGCAATAGACAAACAAGATGTAATCCGAAGCACAATAAGCATTTGGCTGATGCTTATCAAAGGAGTAAGCTTGCCTAAGGAGCTATCAGCTAGAAGGATAAATATTTCTAAAGTTATCGGAATAATAGGACTGATAGAAGGGCTTATAATAATATATATCTTAATATCGTTCTTGTCGAGAGGCATATCGGATGTTTTTGTTAAGGAAGTCTTCGGTGAAGGGGCACGGTGGCTAATATCACTAGGGCTAACGATGTACGTTGGTAATGTGGTTTACAAATTTTGGAAAGCAATGAGCAATGCGAGAGAAGCTAAATTGGGAAGCATTCCCACAACAAAAAAATGAGTATAAAAAAAATCATGTCAAACTTTTTAACTAAATACTTAAGATTTCCTCCTAAAACTAAAAGACAGCAATCGACATATATATTTCTGCTTTTGATAGGATTGTCTATCCCATACAAGAGCTCACCAGGTGGGTTGTTTACAGTAACAGCTGAAGGTAAACAAAATTTACAAGCGCCATTTAATGGAGAAATAGTAAAAACGATAAACGAAAAAGAGTTTAATGATAAAATCAAAAAAGGTACATTAATCGCAACAGTATCGTCAGACGAGATAGAAACAAAGCTGTATGAAATTGAGGAGCAAATACAAGCACAAGAGTCTAAAATACTAACACTTCAAGCACAAATACAGGTCGACACCAAGCAACTATTGCAATACCAAGATTTGTATAGTAACAGCTCTGAAAAGTACAAAAGAGAGTATAGCTTATACAAATCAGGGAGTGTGTCTTTAAATAAGATAGGGGATACTGAAAGGCAGATGAATATAGATAAAAATAATATTAATACTCAGAAAAGTGTTATCGCAAAGAGTGAACAACAAGTAAAGACAGCTGAGTACGAATTTGCTCAGCTTAAGGAAAAGCAAAGATATTATTCGAATTTGCTATCTAAATCAGACATACTTATGCCATTTGATGGTTATATATATTCCCAAAATCTAAGCTCAAGAATAGGAAGCCAAGTAAATGCTGGAGACAATATTGCAAATGCAAGTAAAATAAGGCAATACTTTGGATTAATGCAAATTTCAGAAAATACCGCAGGTGTAATAAAAATCAACAAAGAAGTAGATATTAGGTTGTCATCAGATCCATTAAAAACCTTGAGCGGTAGAGTGGTACAAATAAATCAAGCAGCAGTAGCGAATGAATCAAAAGGACAAACAAGTAAAAATATAGAAAGTGGCAATAATGTAAAGATTGTCAAAGATACAACTGGAAAAATTTTAGAAGTTAAGGTTAAAATTATCGACTCACAAGGTGTTAGACTTGTTCCAGGGTTGACAGGCTGGGGGAAGGTATCAGGAGGATATGTTCCATTATTCTGGGCGTTTGCTAAATCACTATTTAGATTCGTACAGATCGAAGTATGGTCCTGGTTCCCATAAATGACTGAAAGAGAACATTCAAGCAATCTTGAAGATATCAAAGAACGCAGAGATCTGGTAGAATATAACTTGTCAATAACAAACTATATACTAGAAAATATTAATAAAGTCAATATTCGGCAATCAGACGGAGACACAGGCGGAAACTTAACAGGCGATACAAAAGATGAAGATAAGAAAAAAGAAATGGTATTATTTGAAAAGCGGATAAAAATGATACTAGCTTTAGAAAAAAATGATGACCTTGACATAGATATGGTAATCAAAAAGTACTTGCCAATACTGAACAGGATGAAACTCGCACAAGAAGGCGAAATAAAATTACTTAGCAAGGAGATAAGACAATATTATGGGAGTGATGATATGGACAAGGAAGAATCTATAACGTAACATAAGAAAGCTAGAATTGATTCATAGAATGCAAAGTGATTTAAGTCAATAATAACCTATAAGTGTTGCAAGCTGGAACTATTAGAAAAACAACGGATTATAAGTTCTAAGCTATGAAAAATATTCAAATATGCATAGTGTAGAACAGTTTACTTAGCATATCATGAAAAACACAGCCATAAGAGATTAGCCCCCATAAAATACATTGTAAGAAATATAAGTCACAGTCATTAGATTTTCATAATAGAAATTTATAAAAAATATATAATTACCTAAGAGCAAGGTTATTAACAGTATTTATAGCATATCCTGAGATACTTGTTAAATATATTTAGGGCAAGAAGAAAAGAGAGATAAGAGTATTGATCCAAGAGTTATGATTTAAGACCTAAGCGGAATCTCGTTGAGGGCAACCAAGAATTACCAAACAAGGAAAATAAAATGGATATTACATTAAAAACATAGACTTCAGATGTGCTGGAGACAGAATTGATTTAACAATATAGAAACAGTAAGTATAGATATGGATCAATCCTAGATGCAAAGAATGAAATTATTAAAAGATTTCAATATTAACAAGTTGACAACACTGCAAATGGTCTGCAGACAATAATTGCATCTCTTTGCTAGAATAAAAGTAAGTTGATTTTGCTGCAAGTGGATCAAAGCTTCTCGTGCCTGTGTCTAATTCCAACCTCTATGGAGATGAGAAAGCTTGGAGACGCTGTGAGAGCGGCTGGTGGCACTCCTGTATTCGATATTGAATACGAGAGTTCTCCAAACTGGAGGAAGATAATTGATGAAGCGCAATACCATAGACAACATAAACAATTAAATAAAAAAATAACTGTTAAAGCTAACATAAGGCAATTAGAGGATGTTAAAATAAACATACTTAATCATACAGATTCGATAGAAGAAATAATAATTAGCATCGATATTGACAACGTGAAAAATATAAGCAAGGCAACAGAAGGGTTGAGAGTAAAAGTGATTCTGGAGATAGACAGAGTAAGTACATTGGAAAGTATAGAAAAAGAGCTCGAAAGATTTAGCGGAATTATTGTAAAAGGAAACGAATGTGGAGGAATGGTTGGTGAAGATAGTACATTTATTTTATTTCAGAAAAGTTATAAGATTGTCAAAAATAGAGTAAATCTGTTTGTAAGGGGAGGTATTGGTATTAATACCGCGGGTGCATTTAGAGCAACAGGGGCAAGTGGAGTTGTATTAGACGACCAACTCTGGCTAATGCCGGAGTCGCCCTTTTTAGAAGATTTTAAAAAATATTTTCGAAATGTCTCTGGCCAAGAAGCAATTCCACTAGGTGAAAATATTGGTATTACCTGCAGAGTGTTTTCGAAGCCAGGACTAGAAGCAGTAGAGACGTTAAAAAGCCTATTGAAATCAATAGAAGAGAAAAGTCAAAGCTCAAATGAAGAAATGAATGAATGGGAAAAGGGTTTAATGAATAGAATTGGATGGGGTGATCCAAAAGTTGTCGCATGGCCGATAGGACAAACTATAGGATTAACGGAAGTATTAACGAACAAATACAAGACAACATATAATTTAGTGAGAGCTTATTTGTACGAGACTTGCTCTTATTTAACTGACGCAATACTGGAAAATCCTTTAAGAAAAGATTCAAAACTAGCAAAATCGCATGGGACAAAATTTCCTATCGTACAGGGGCCCATGACAAGGGTAAGCGATACTGCCGAATTTGCTGATTCCGTAAGTTGTGGAGGTGCTCTGCCAATGCTCGCACTAGCAATGATGAAAGGTGAACAGGCAAGGGAATTGCTTCTAAAAACTAAAGACCTACTTGAATCAAGACCGTGGGGCGTTGGTATTTTAGGTTTTGCACCAAAAGAAATACGGGATAAGCAACTAGAAGCAGTACTAGAAGTAAAGCCTCAGTTTGCATTAATAGCTGGTGGGAGACCTGATCAAGCAAGAGATCTTGAAGAAAAAGGAATAGCAAGCTACCTTCATGTTCCAGCTCCAGCCCTGTTGAAAATATTCATTGATCAAGGAGCGAGACGGTTTATTTTTGAAGGTCGAGAATGCGGGGGTCATGTAGGTCCCATTAGCAGTCTAGTTCTATGGGAAAGAATGATAGAAACAGTAATTAGTGATATTGATAAGAAGTATCATCCAGAAATATCGATGCTATTTGCAGGTGGTATTCATGACAGAATATCAGCAGCATTCATTGCGGCCCTAACCACAAAGATTAGTTCTATGGGTTGTAAAATAGGAATCCTAATGGGAACAGCATATTTATTCACCAAAGAATCAGTTTCATGCGGAGCAATATTAGATGGATATCAGAAAGAAGCAATCAAATGTGTAAATACAGTGAATCTTGAAACTGGGATCGGTCATGCGAGTAGGTGTGCGGTGACACCGTTCGCGAATGAATTCAAAAAAGTCAGAAAAGATATGCTTGTTGATAAATATAGTTCCGACGAGATAAAAGATAAACTAGAAGGGCTTAGCCTAGGAAGACTTCGAATTGCCTCGAAAGGAAAAATTCGCAACGAATCAGGCAAATTCGAAGAGCTTAAAGAAGAGAAAATATATAATGATGGAATGTTTATGATTGGACAAGTTGCAACTTTGAGAAGTGAAACAACAACAATTGATGAATTGCACGAAGAAATTATTCAGGGAGGCGAAGAAATGTTAATAGCTGAGCAGGATAAGAGTACTATTTGCAGAGATTATGGCCCCTCATCACCATCTAACATTGCTGTAATAGGCATAGGAAGTCTTTTACCAGGATCTCATAGGCCTGAAGATTTCTGGTTAAACATACAAAACAAAATTGATGCAATTACAGAAATACCTAGAGAACGATGGGATTGGAGAATATATTACGATTCGGATAAAACAGCAAGAGATAAAATATATTCAAAATGGGGCGGATTCATTTCCCCAATAAGCTTCGATCCAATAAAATTTGGGATTCCGCCTAAATCACTCGATTCCATAGAACCATTGCAGCTACTAACTTTAGAAGTAGTCCAACAAGCTTTGGAGGATTCAGGGTACGCTGACAGAAATTTCGACAGAGAAAACACATCTGTAGTACTTGGAGCCGGTGGTGGTCTAGCTGACCTCGGCCAACAATACGCAACCAGATCAGAAATACCTAGATTCGTTGAAAATCCAGATATTCATACCTGGTCAAGACTTCCAGAATGGACAGAGGAGTCATTTCCTGGAATATTGTTAAATGTAATAGCAGGAAGAACAGCAAACAGATTCAATCTTGGTGGAACTAATATTACAATTGATGCTGCATGTGCATCTTCACTCGCTGCCATTGATGTAGCGGTGAAAGACTTGGAAAGTGGACATTCAAATCTCGCAATCGCAGGTGGAATAGATACAATTCAGAGCCCATATGCGTATTACTGTTTTAGCAAGTCACAAGCATTATCTCCCAGAGGAAAATGCTTTACATTTGATCAAAATGCTGACGGTATTTGCATAAGTGAAGGATTAGCTGTTGTAGTCCTAAAAAGACTTGAAGATGCAGAAAGGGACGGTGACAAAATCTATGGAGTCATCAAATCAGTGGCTGGATCAAGTGATGGGAAAGGGCTTGGGATGACAGCACCTAAATCCGCAGGACAAGTAAGAGCAATAAATAGAGCTTATAAAAAAGCAGGGTTTTCGCCGGCAACGTTAGGAATGTACGAAGCACATGGCACGGGAACAGCTGTAGGTGATCGAACAGAAATTCAAACATTATCAAGTGTAATGAGAGATGCCAACGCACAGCCAAAAACATGTTCAGTAGGATCAGCGAAAACATTTGTCGGACATACAAAAGCATCTGCTGGAGTAGTTGGAATGGTCAAAGCACTGCAGTCTATTTATTACAAAACAATTCCACCACATATTAACGTGGAGGAGCCAATTGATGAAATTGCACACGCCAATTCACCAATTTACATAAACAAAAACATTAAGCCATGGTTCAAAACCTCTGAGATACCTCGAAGAGCTGGAATTAGCGCTTTTGGGTTTGGAGGAACAAACTTTCATGCGGTTATTGAAGAATATAATGATTCCCATAATGACGCATCAGGTGGAGATATTTGGCCGTTTGAAATAATAACTATTACAGGAAAAAGTAAAACAGACTTAATAGAATCTGTAAAGGTTCTACAGGGATATATCGATAACAATTATTTCAAAGACCTCTCGCAAGCCTCATATTGGAGCATAAACAAGTATCAAGACATTAGCGTAAAAGAATGTATTATAGCGTTTACAGCAAGTAGCCTGGGTGAACTCTCCAATGACCTAACAAATATAATCGAATACCTGCAAACACCAGACAAAACAATACTATCGAACAAAATTTGCCTCAATCTTGAATTAAGAAATCAAAAAGAATCATTAGCATTCGTATTTCCAGGTCAAGGGTCACAGTATTTGGAAATGATGCAAGAATTAGCGACCTATATGCCCGAAATACGTCAAGCAATCGAAAAGTCGGAAAAGGTATTATCTAATAAAGACACCGGCTTGTCAATCAAGGATGCTATATATCCACCAAGCAGCTATTCAGAAGTATATAGAAACAAACAAAAAGAACATTTATCTCAAACAAAAATAGCTCAACCATCGTTAGCGGTTATTGAAACTGGTCTATATGATCTCTTGAAACGATTAGATTTGAATCCTAACTTTGTAGCTGGACATAGTTTCGGTGAATATACAGCATTGTATGCATCTGAATGCATTGATAGTGATGATGTGGTAAGAATTGCTTCGTGTCGAGGGCAGTTAATGCAAGATTCGTGCGATAAATTTAACGGCTCAATGCTAGCAGTATTTTTAGAACATAAGCAAGTAATTGAAAGGATAAAACACGAAAAAAATATATTTGTAGCGAATATAAACTCAAACAGTCAGACAATACTATCTGGACCCAGTGTAGATCTCACGCGATTATCCAAAAAATTAACAGAAGAGCAAGTGACAAATCAGATGTTAAATGTATCCGGAGCATTTCACTCAGAATATGTAAGGGATGCTGAAGAGGCATTATCAACTCACCTTGAGGATTTAAACATAAAAAGCCCTAAAGTACCCATTTATTGCAATTCTACGGGAGGAATATATCCAAACGATAAAACAAGTATCAGAAATCTTCTGCAAAAACAGATAACCTCATCCATTAATTTTAAAGGAATGATTGAGGAAATGCATAAAGATGGTGCTCGTATTTTTGTCGAGGTAGGTCCAAAAAATATACTTTCAAGTTTCATCAAGGAAACACTAGGCGATAAAGATAGCTTTACGATTTCAGTAAACGAAAAACATGATTCAAGCTTAGCTGCATTTCTCAACGCAATATGCAATCTCCTGTCGAGAGGTGTAGAGATAAATCTTTCTGCTTTGTTTAATGGTAGAAACTCGACAAGGCTTGATCCATTAAATAACATCATCAAAAGGGATTCGGGCATAACACTCAGTGGGGGCTCGTGCATAAGTAATAATATTAATAAGGGTGCTAACGGAAGAATTAGCCCATTAACGCTAGAAGATATAAACGAAAACCGAAATAAAATTAAATCTAAGAAGCAGGCGCAGCAAATATCCTCAGAAACCCTACCAGATGGTAAAATACTGAAGAAGCCACTCAATCAACCCATAGCAAAGGAGACGAGATACTTGAACCAAAATCTAAGAAACACATCAGAGTTGCTTATTGCGTTCCAATCTCACCAAGAGACAATGAGGAAGTTTCTTGCCGTACAAGAAAGTGTGATTGGTAAATTCCTTAATCCGAGCTCAGAAACAAATGTTAGTCATTACCATGACGCGATAATTACCGAAGAAAATAATGAGATTCTACCCCTGTCATATCAAATAAATACAGATGTACCTATAGAAAAAACATTGCAAGTCAATTCTTTAGATAGTGAACAAACAATTACCCCAAAACCAATACCAATTAGTATTCCACCAACGAAAACCGCATCTAATATAGAAAATTCAGAGGGAGTTAATACTGGAAAAGCAGAATCATTATCAACACTAGTACTAACTCATGTCTCTGACAGGACAGGTTATCCCATAGAAATGCTCGATCTTGATCAAGATATAGAGGCAGATCTAGGAATTGACTCTATCAAAAGGGTTGAAATACTCGGTGGATTGCAAAAAGAAATGGATACAAGAAGCGTTCAGTTAATTACAGAAAACATGGAAACTATGACAGGAATAAAGACATTAAGAGGATTAATAGACTATCTACAACCAGATAAAGATAGTATTACTAATTCACAGTCATCAGAGTCGAAGTTAGTCTCTCAGAGTGAGCAGGCAAGTAGTACATCTATCGATACTGAATCGATAGAAAGAATTGTAATTAACATTATAAGCGACCGAACTGGATATCCTCAGGAAATGTTGGATGTTAATCAAGACATTGAAGCAGATCTTGGAATAGATTCTATTAAAAGAGTTGAAATATTAAGCAACATACAGAGTGCACTATTCGAAGAAAATACGTCGTTGCTTCAAGAAAATATGGAGAACATGACTAAATTAAAAACAATAAGTGCATTAGTATCTAATATTCAATCTTTATTAAGCAGTGCTGGGGGTACCGGCCTGGGAAAGTCCTAGATGACGAAAATCAAATTCATAATTACTTAATCGACAGCGTAGCCTCACCTCTTCAACAAATTAGTCATAACAACTATAAGGGTAGTCATTTAATAGTAGGCAAATTCCATGCATTAGGAGATGAATTACAGAGTTGCCTTGAAGCCGATGATTGTGATGTTTATCATGTAGATGAAGATAGGAGTATAGGTGACTATGACTGGGACAACTATTTTCTACGCAACAAGATCGAGTTTAATGATTTACAGGGAATAACTTTTATTTTTTTAGAAGACGAAAACGATTCAATCAACACGGAATCAATATTTAAAGAATTAGTATATTTCAGAAGCCTTATACATTATGCTTTAAGCAGATCGCATTCAATAAAGAAGACAATTCTTTTTACTGCTGTAACATTAATGGGTGGAGACTTTGCTAGAACCAAAGTCTCTTCATTGCATTCTATTTATGGAGCTTATTTTTTAGGACTATTTAAATGTCTATCAATTGAACACCGCCATTGTAAGTTCAAAGCAGTTGATTTAGACGCATCAATTGATAGTCACTTTAATGCAAAGAATATAATGGAAGAAATAAAATATGAAGGAAGGTTAGAGGTTGGATACATCAATAATAAAAGAATTGTTTTCAATGTTAAAGAAGTTCCTTTTCATCTAACTTATGAGAAGCGGACTACAGAGAATTTAATTATCTTAGTATTTGGTGGTGCAAGGGGAATTACTGCTGAATGCCTGAAGCATATTCAAGACACAGAATGTACCCTAATAATTATCGGCAGGTCGTTTGAAATAGATTCTCATAAAGAGTTTGCAAATTACAATAACTTTGAGGAACTTAGAAAAGCACTTATAGATCACTATAAGGGAGATAAAATTCCATCTCCTGCAGAAATCAATAGGGAATGTAGCAATATACTTCGGCAAAAAGAAATCAATGATAATATAAATATATTGACAAATAGCCGGGTCACTATTGAATACAAGACAGCTGATGTCACGAAGCTCGATGATTTAGAATCAATAGTTAAGGACACTTATTCCCAATACGGAAGGATCGACGGAATCATCCATGCAGCTGGTATATTAAAGGATAAATTGTTTCTTGATCAGAACATTGATGCATTTAGACAAGTTTATAAGACTAAAGTGACATTATTGGAGGCAATATATAGATACATTGATATCAAGAATCTGTCATTATTGATTTTTTTCAGTTCAGTTGCTGGACGCTTTGGTAATGTTGGTCAATCAGACTACGCATCAGCCAATGAAACAATCTCACGATTCGCATGTTATGCAAAACATTTAAATACTAATCTCTGTGTAAATAGCATCTGTTGGGGACCGTGGGACACTACAGGTATGGCTAATGAAAGCGTAAAAGAAAGATTCAGGCAGCAAAAAATTATACCAATACCGTTACATTCTGGTGTATTAATGTTTGAAAAAGCATTCCTAGGTGGGTATATAAATACTGTTGAAGTGATTGCCGGTAAAGGACCCTGGGTTGGGTATGAAACTCATGATACAGAGAAATGCTTAACATCTACTATTGATCAGAGTTCACGACTGCCTTTTATAGAATCTGAAATAGACTATGAACCAACAGGGTCAGTCAGTTATTATTTTAAAATTGACAAATCCAATCATATCTTCCTTAATGATCACAAAATCGATGCAAATCCTGTCATTCCTGCTACTGGAGCCATGGAATTGATGGCTGAATTAGTTCAAAAAGCATGGCCAGACTGGATAGTCACAGAAGTAAGAAGTCTTCGAGTATTAAAAGGAATTGTTATCGAAAGTGAATTAATGTCCAAATCGATAAAAGTAAGGGCAAAGCCTTCGACTCACGCCTATGCAAATGAATTTTCTGTATCTGCATCAATCGTAGATAATACAACAAATCAAGTTTATTATTCAGCCACTGTAATACTCGGAAACAGCTTTCCAGACTCAAGTAATGAAAACTTTAACAGCGAAAAGTTATTGTTTAATGTGAACGCCAGTGATTTATATAAGAATAGTTTATTCCATGGTCCTTTATTTCAACTTATTGAACAAACTACTGAAGCAACTACAAGTGGTATTTCAAGTATAGTGAAAGGGAGCACAATACAAGACTGGTTTAGTGTTATTAAGCAAGATCAATCCTGGATATTTGATCCTGGTCTGTTGGATACTGGGCCTCAATTAGCTATTGTCTGGGCTCGTAAAATGCATAATACTACACCTTTGCCAAGTCAGTTCGATTCTGTAATTAGATACCGAAAGACAAGCTCTTCAGAAACTTTTATAAGTATACTTAAAATCAAAGATTTTGATGGCATTAATATGACTTATGACGTTTTTTACTACGCCGAGAATGGAGAACTAGTAATCAAAATGAATGGATTAAAAGGTACATGCATTGCCTCGTTAAATCGTCTATCCTCACAATGACAAATTCTCAACCTAATGACATAGCCATTATTGGCGTCTCAGCATTATTTCCAGGCTCTAAAAATAAAGATGAGTATTGGTCAAATATAATCAACAAAGTCAACAGCATTACAGAAGCTGGGGACGATTGGTGTCAAAACTATTATGACAAAGGATCAGAGCTAAGTAACAGAATCAATAACAATAAAGGTGGTTTTATTGGAAATATATCTCATTTTGATCCGATTAAATATGGGATAATGCCAAATTCAGTAGATGGTGGAGAACCAGATCATTTTTTAGCTCTCAAACTTGCTTATGATGCTCTTAATGATGCAGGGTATATTCAAAAAGATTTCGACAGAAGAAATACTGGGATTATACTAGGGAGGGGAACATATATCAACAGAGGGTATAATACACTTCTTCAACATGGTCAAATTATAGATCAAACAATTGAGATATTGAGAAAAGTCTCCCCTAGCCTAGATTCAACACTAGAGAATAAAATTAGAAAAGAGCTCGAAGATTCATTGCCACCTTTCAATGCAGAGATGGCACCAGGATTAGTCCCTAACATTATCACCGGTAGGATTGCTAATAGATTGGATTTAATGGGCCCAAACTATATTATTGATGCTGCTTGCGCATCTTCTCTTGTCGCTGTAGATCAAGCAATTTATGAGTTAAATAGTAGAAGGTGCAATATGATGATAGCAGGGGGTGTTCACGCATCAACACCACCACAAATCAATATGATATTTTGTCAACTAGGAGCTTTATCAGATACTACTATTACACCCTTTAGTGATCATGCTGATGGGACATTATTATCCGAAGGGCTAGGTATGGTAGTTCTCAAGCGATTGCAAGATGCCAAGAGAGATAATGATCGTATATATGCAATCATAAAAGGTATAGGTACTGCTAGCGATGGTAGAGGTCTTGGTTTATTAGCACCAAAAGAGGAAGGCGAAATCTTAGCTTTAGAAAGAGCTTATAAGAATGCAAATATTGATGCAGGAACTATAGGCCTGATAGAAGCACATGGAACAGGAATTCCCCTAGGTGATCAAACTGAAATTCGATCTCTATCAAAAGTCTTAGGGAACATAGAAAAAATTCATCCTACATGTGCTGTAGGAAGTATTAAGTCCATGATTGGACATACTATTCCAGCAGCAGGTGTAGCTAGTCTCATTAAAACATCTTTATCACTTTATTATAAAGTACTACCTCCTACGCTATGTGAAAGCATTAATCCCGAATTAGAAATTCACAAAACTCGTCTTTATATTAATACTGAAACAAAGCCTTGGGTTCATTCTTCTTCTTTACCATATCCACGTAGAGCTGGTGTTAATGCTTTTGGCTTTGGGGGGATTAATTCTCATGCTGTTCTTGAAGAATACATACCGTCTAATAATAGTAAAAATTCAAAAGCATCAAGCAATATATGGCCTTTTGAATTATTTTTAATCCAAGGTAATTCATGGGATGAAATAAATGCAAAACTAATAGTTCTAAAGAAATTTATAGACAATAATCCAGATTGTCAAGTGCGAAATCTTGCATTTTATTTATCAAAAGAACCCAATTGCTCACATAGAATTAGTTTTGTCACCAGTAGCTATACTGACCTATCTCAAAAAATAGAAAAGGCAAGAATGTGGCTTACTTCTTCACCTATTAATTTAAAAAAACCTCCTAAATCTATTTTTGTCAACAAAATTGATGAAATTGATAGTAATTCAAATTGCTTCCTGTTCCCCGGTGAGGGCTCTCAATATTCAGGCATAATTAAAGATCTAGCAATCTACTTCCCAAGTATCAGACACTGGCTAGATATCTTAGATTCAATGTCAATTAATGAAAGAGATCTACTTGCTAGCCAAGTCCTGTACCCTGCTATGGGCTCTATTAGCGGTGAAACAGAGGACGAAGTTAAAAAGAAATTATTTGAAATGGATTACTCGTCAGAAATAGTATTTATTACAAGCCTTGCATTATATTCACTGCTAGAAGAACTTGGTGTTCCATGTAAGGCAATGATAGGTCATAGCTCAGGTGAAAATACAGCACTAGTTGCATCCGGTTTAATTCCAATTAATAATGAAAACCAAATAGTTGAGGTCATGTCCTCATTAAATAAAATCTATAAGAACTGCCTAAAAGATGAACCAATTGCCACCGGTGATTTACTTGCATGTGGCGGTATACAAGATGAGACACTTGATTTTCTTTTATCAGAATATCCGAATGATGTCTTTCTTGCAATGGATAACTGTCCGAATCAAAAAATCCTATATTGTACAAATTCTGTCTCTAGTAAGGTTCAAAAATATCTAGGTATTAATGGTGCTTTTATACAATTATTACCTTTTAATAGAGCATATCATACGCCTCTCTTTAATAAAGTGGCAAGTGCTTTTCAAGAGTTTTATGAGTCTTTTGAATACTCTCGAAGCGATAAAAAAGTATTTAGTTGTTATTCGATTTGCGAATTCCCAGACAACAAAGAATCAATCGTAAACTTAGCTGTTAATCAATGGACTAACACGGTTAATTTTGCAAAAACAATTGAATTAGCAAGGGAGTCTGGCATTGATACTTTTATTGAAGTAGGGCCAAGCTCAAATCTTACAAATTTTATAAAGGATATTTTTCCGGATAATGCTATAACTGCATTTGCAACGAATCATCGCAGTAAAAATTCTCTTTCTTTCTTTTTGGAACTCCTTGCAAAACTTGCAGTAAGACATAATCTTAATTTAAGTCTTCTCTTTGATGGCAGAGAGGTATTCGATATTAATATTGAGGATATTAATCCACCATCGGATAACAATGGTCAGCTTTTAAAGCTTAATATGCCTATTATGAGGCTTAGTACCGATACAGCAGCCGAATTTTCTTCAACTCTCAAGCATCTATCCAAAGAAGTTATTACTAATTCTTCTGAAAATAAGACTGAGTCAGTTCAAGCCAGTATAGATAATAAAGTCAAGACAAAAAGTTTAAGTAGTAAAGATCAGGAGCAATCAAAATCATTATCAAGTGATTCAGTACAGCATAGCCAAAAATATCTATCAATCATTAACGAACACAGCAAATTAATGAACAGCTTTCTAATTAGCGAGCAAAATACAATGAATTTAGTTGCCAATAGCCTCAATAAAAATATTCAAAATTCTAATTTAAAACATGATCCCAATGAGCTTAACCATCATACTTACCCCTTATTGGGATCGATTGTCGAGGCTAATTCTTCAGAGATAGTGTTTGAAAGAACCTTTTCCATTGACAATGACCTTTTCCTTATTGACCACACACTTGGTACTAATCTTTCAATTAATAATAAACTATTAGTTGGTTTACCTGTTATTCCATTTACAATAAGCATGGAGATAATCTCCGAGGCAGCAGACTTTGCTTGTGGTGGTAATAACAAAGTTCTCGAAATTAAAGGGATAAGGGGCTATCGATGGCTGGCAATTGATGAAGATTCACTCACCTTAACCGTAAAGGCAAAATTCGTTTCCAATACAAATGGGGAAACAAGTATTGATGCCAAGATCTACCAATACAATCCAGATTCTAAAATTGGTCTTCAATTGGTTTTTGAAGGTATAGTTGTTTGTTCAAATTCTTTTAGAAATTATATTTCCTCTCATACTATTAGTTTTCTAGAGTCTGACTTGAAGAGCTCTAGATGGAGTGATGACGAATTATATAAAACCGGTATGTTCCATGGGCCCAGATTTCAGGGCGTAAAAAAAATTAATGGCTGGTCTAATAAAGGGATCGATGCAACTTTACAGGTCATATCAACAAGTAATTTCTTTGAATTTACAGAACAACCACAATTTAGATTAGATAGTGGTCTTATTGATGCTGCAGGTCAACTTGTTGGTTACTGGGTCTCAGAGCAGTTTGGTACAGATTTTAATGTTTTTCCTTTTAGTGTCAAAAGTTTTTCTCAGTTTACAGATATTTTGCCTGATAAAAGCAATATACGGTGTAAAGGCGTAATTAAATTTATTTCAGATCGTCAAACTACCGCTTATTTTGAGTTTGTGGACGAATCAGGTGATGTCATAGCATGCCTCGAAGGTTGGGAAGATAGATATTTTGATATCCCAAATGAGTACTACAAATGTCGTCTAAATCCAAGTTCATCATTTATTACAAAAGATATCAAACCTAATCATCTATATTGTCAATATTTAAGAGCATTTCCTGACGGATTTTTGGAAGACTCATGGAAAATATGGATGAGAGTCCTAGCACATCTTGTTCTCTCCAAAAAGGAGAAAAAACATTGGTATACTCTCCGTTCAACGCAACATCAAAAAGATTGGCTCATGGGACGTATTGTCGCAAAAAATTCAGTTCGTAAACTAGTTAAAGATAAGTTCTCCATCCTTTTATCTCCTGTTGATATATCAATATTGAATAATGATAATGGACTACCATTTGTAGAAAGTCCATATCTTGCAAGCAAACAAGTGCCTAATATTTCTATTTCACATCACCTTGGCTCAGCAGTTGCCATTTCTTCGCTGACACATAAGCTAGGCATTGATATATTAAATCATGCATCAATATCACACCTTGATGATTTAAAAATTGCCTTTTCAGAAAAAGAATTTAATTCGCTGAAAAGATATGATCACTTTATTTTGCTTTGTGCTTTTTCTGCCAAAGAAAGTGTTTACAAAGCTAATTCCCTCTCAACATGGAATCCCCTTGACTTCATGGTCAAGGATGTTAACACTGCTCAAATGATTATAACAATCGCTCATGCAGGGGTTGCTTATCCTGTTCAATGCTTACTTGAAGAAGACAATCTCGTTACTTTTTTCTTATCGTAGACATTTATGCATACCTAGCTACAAAGTTATTCTGCAAGTTAGTCTATTAAAAGATCTAGGCGACTACGCTCAAAATCATGCCACAAAAGCGTTTCACGCTATATGTGTATTTTAGTTAGAAAAATTAAATAGTTATTATTTTTAATGCAATTTAAAGGGCCTCTGCAAGAATCTTTATGCAAATAGCGTACTAGAAAATGCTTTATCTGGAGACTCTTAATCTGCTGATTAATAAGTAAATGTATTCGGCTTTATCGCACAGGGTACAACCTGCTACTAATAAAAGCCGTCCACTCAGACCGATGATACTGAGCCCACTTAAGCTTAAAAGAATGCATGAGAATGATGTTTTTAGCAAATACTACTTATGAAATGACTCCATAGACTACCTAAAACTTCACAGCCTGATTGCATCATCTCATCGAGCAACTCTCTGATCAATTTTTATACTCACACAAAATAGGATAGAAGCACTACTATTATTCAGGGCATCAAACGTAAAATGTAAAAATCCACCAGGCATCTTTGCGACCTGGTGGATAGTTCATGAGCGAACTGATCAATAGCGATAGTGATCAGGTTTGTAAGGGCCTTCCACGGGAACATTGATGTAATCAGCTTGATCTTTGCTCAGCTCAGTGAGTTTGGCGCCGATCTTCTCAAGGTGGAGGCGAGCCACCATCTCATCAAGGTGCTTAGGCAGCACATACACCTCCTTGCCATATTCATTGCCCTTGGTGAACAACTCAATCTGAGCCAACACCTGGTTCGTGAAGGAGTTGCTCATCACAAAACTAGGGTGGCCAGTGGCGCAGCCCAGATTGACGAGACGACCTTCGGCAAGAAGAATGATCTTGTTGCCGCTTGGCAAGGTGATGTGATCCACTTGAGGCTTGATGTTGTCCCACTCATAGGCCTTGAGCGAGGCCACATCAATCTCGTTGTCGAAGTGACCGATGTTGCAAACGATCGCTTCGTCCTTCATCTTCACCAGGTGCTCATTGCGGATCACCTGGTAGTTGCCAGTGGCGGTCACAAAGATGTCCATCTGGTCCACCACATCTTCAAGGCGGACAACCCGGTAACCCTCCATCGCAGCCTGCAAGGCGCAAATGGGATCCACTTCAGCAATGCAAACAGTGGCGCCAAGACCACGCAATGACTGGGCTGAACCCTTCCCCACATCGCCGTAGCCAACCACGAGGGCCTGTTTACCAGCCACCATCACGTCGGTCGCACGCTTGATGCTGTCAACCAGCGATTCACGACATCCGTAAAGATTGTCGAACTTGCTCTTCGTAACAG
>Ga0213863_10000855_pt1 | contig 22705 bp, 10 predicted proteins | sample PICome_8_FD_160128 | JGI IMG/M metagenome (GOLD analysis project Ga0213863, IMG submission 160128) | Coastal seawater microbial communities near Pivers Island, North Carolina, United States - PICO497 | ecosystem: Environmental > Aquatic > Marine > Coastal | place: USA: North Carolina... | reverse complement strand
CTCAGCCGAGGAAAGACGGCTTCGAGCACTATATGAAAGTGAAGAGACAGGCCGACAATGCTTTGGCTCAATCGGAATTAGACTGGGTCATTCTGCGCCCGGGAACGCTAGTCAGTGAGGACGGTAATGGCAGGATAAACGCAGGACTGGCCATTAGCTACGGTTCAGTAGCTCGAGGCAACGTCGCCAGGATGTTGGCGGCCCTCATTGATACCCCCGCTATTCGTCGAGAAATTATAGAGCTTACTGACGGTGATATTCCGGTGCAGGATGCCGTGATGTCGCTCCAAAGATAGTATTTTTACGCTCGCGGAAGCCCTCGAAATGAAGCTCAAGTTGGGGTGAAAAAGCCTTAGGGCTATTTGAATCAATCCCTCCTTTCTCCGCCATTCTGATTCACACTCAAGCCCAGCGCCTCGGGGTCACACAGCGCAACCTCCCGGCGAATAATGCCGCGCTGCTTGAGCTTTTTGATGCGGTTCCAGATGGGCGTTTGATGGCCAGCCCCCTTGATTTACCGCGTTTTCTGGAAATCAGAGGTGTTTTTTTGCCTTTTGGTTAGCAAAAAGCGACAAGAGCCTTTTGGCTACATAACTGCATTAATAAAAACGATACTATTTCAAAAGAAGTCAAACATCTTTAAACAGGTGCTATGTCATACGAGTGCGCTTGGCGCCTTTGAATCTGTATTCCTCACAAATGATGTTCTTGTTGCCTGACTATTGGAATTTTTATGACGTTTTTCGAAAGCAGCCCTATGCGCGCATTTATCGCGTTAGCAGCTGTACTGATTATTTCCGCCGCCCCGATTGTTTGGGCAGAAGATCAAGTTGTTGAGGCAAACGCCGCCAATGACTTTCTAGGCTGGACGTTCGGCGCCACCCCTGACGTGTCTCAGGCGGGTGAGGCCCCCGTTACCGGCATTAGCGACTCTCTGGGTGGCTCTGCGTCGCTCAATTTTACGCTCTCCGGCACAATGGGTAACAAACGTTATGTGAAGTTGCGCCAACAAGATTTTGCTGCTGCCGGCTTGACAGATATTACGACGCTAAGCGACCTCACGAGCATTAGCTGGCGCGCACACCACAGCGATCCTCTGGCTTACCCCCGGTTTACCGTGACCCTGAGGGCAAAGCCCAACCTTCAAATTGATGGTGAAATGTACACGTACAAAAAGTACGAAAGTTTGCATTTTGTGCCAGGAAACCAGCGATTGAATCCGAATCAATGGGACACGGTGACCGTCGACTTTACCGGAAGAGGCGGGAAGGGCTCGAAATTTCGACACAGTGGCCCGTTAGATGCCGACTCGCCGATCAACCCCAACACGCATCAAAAGTACACAATTAATCAGTGGATACAACAGTATGGTGACCTCGAGATTGCTACGATTCGTTGGGCCTACGGCAACAAAGACAACGCTTTAGACTTCACGTCCTACATCGACTACCTCGAGATTAATGGCACAACCTTTAATTTTGAGGGCGCGCCCCTGCAACCGCCAGGCCCGCCCACTGACGTAGCGGCAACGCCGGGGGACGGCCAAGTCTCCGTGGCCTTCACCGCTGCTGTTGCTAACACCTCGGCCATTACCCGCTACGAGTATCAGCTCGGCACTCAGGACGGCGCTGGCAACTGGAGCGAGGGTAATTGGACGTCGACCGGTGGCACCAGCTCCCCTATCATCATTACCGGTCTGACTAACGGCACCGATTATCGCGTGGGTCTGCGTGCTGTCAGTAATGCCGGCGAAGGCGAGGAATCCTCTGTTGTGATCTTCGCGCCGCGAAAAGCGACTTCCGCCATTGGGCTAACAGTGCAAGCGGGAAGCCCTCGAGGCTTCTCTTTGGCAAGCTGGACATCAGACTACGTGAAGGACCGCAGTGCAGTCGGTATTGCCGACGGACTCGGCGGTAACGCCAGCATCAACGCTTCATTAACTGGCGAAGGCGGCGACCGGTGGGGACTTTTTCTCAACCCTGCACAATATAAGGCCGATGTGAAAGCGGAGGAGGGCGGCGCCTACGGCGGCCGCAAGATTGACCGGCTCTCAGATCTGACCAGTCTCAGTTTCAGGGTGAACCACAGCGGTAATGGGTCCTATCCCAAGCTGGGTTTTCAGATGGCGCGCAACGACAACAGTGACGATGGAAAAACCATCGCGCAATTGAATGTCGATATGAGTCAAATGCCTCAGCTCGGCGCAGGATGGAACGCCGTCAGCATTGACTTCGATGACACGCCTGTCCGCAGTTCTTATCTGTCTGACGGGGAAACGTCCGAAGCAAAGACGCTGTCGGAGTGGATTGCCGAGTACGGCGACCGGCGGATCAATTTAATCCGGTGGCAAACGGGGTCGGGAGGCGGCGCGACCACAAACACCACCTACGTCGATCAAATCGAGGTGAACGGTGTCACCTACAATTTTGAGGGGCTGCTGCCGTTGCCTCCTGCGGCCCCGACCGACCTGGTCGCCCAGCCTGGCACTGAGACGGGCATTACCTTTACATTTACGCCGGGTGACCCCGGTGATAGTGCGATTACGCGCTATGAATATAGCTTAAACGGCGACGCCGGCAGTGGCGCTACCTGGACCTCACTGGGCAATCTCTCAGCGCCTCACCAGTTTGTTGTTTCGTCGGGGCTGACAAACGGTCGTGAGGACACCTTGTTTTTGCGTGCTGTGAGTAATTCGGGCGTGGGTGAGAGCGCCACCGTGGCCTTTCGTCCACGTGCTAACTTTGCCGATATTACACTGACGGTCGACAGTACCGACGCTCGTGGATTTTTTCTTTCGAGCGCTTCCTCCGACTATGTAAAAGAGCGTGACCAGGCGGGTATCCCTGATAAAAACGGGGGAACCACCAAGAGCTTAAATGCGAGTCTCTCGAAATCCGGTGATGTTTGGCGAGCAGAAATCAAAGCTGAAGATCTTAATGCTGGGGGCCGGGTCCTCGGTAAACTCCATGATATTGAGAGTTTGAGCTACGAGGTGTGGCACGACGCGAAAGGCAACTACCCTCAGTTGAGCATTCTCATCGATCGTTTGGACGGAGAGAGGGCGGAAGCACTGTATTTACAAGTCAATAATCTGCCTTTGGCTACGACCAATGGGTGGAATACCGTCACCGTGGACCCCGCAACGTCACTGTTCAAAAATAACAACCAAAACAACAGCGATGACGCCAATGCCGGCGCCACCTACACACTCAACCAATGGATCGCGTTTTATGGTGACCGGGTGGTCAAACGCATTCGGTGGGGGGGCACGCGTAATGTACCCAGCGAGACCTACCTCGACTTTCTTGAAATCAACGGTGCTACCTACGATTTTGAAGCCGTACCGCCGGCAGTGATTGCCCCGCCACCATCCATACAATCTGTAACCGCCGGAGACAAGCAGGCCACGGTGAGCTTTAGCTCAGGGGACAACTCCGGTGCAACCGTAGTGGCCTATGAATACCAAGTGGATGAAGGCGAATGGACCTCTACCCCTGACGGTGACATTGTGGCGCCGTTTACCATTGCCGGTTTGACCAACGGCACAACCTATACTCTGACTATGCGCACCGTGAGCGCGGGCTTGGGTGACGAGACTCTCGAAAGCGATGCGTCGGATTCGGTGAGTTTTGTCCCCGTAGGGCAGCCTCTGCCACCCACAAACCTCGTGGCGGAAGTAGGCGACCAATTTGCCATTGTCGATTTTGACAATACCAATACGGGAAATGGCGCTGAGATTACCAATTACCTGATCAGTTTAGATGACGGCGCGTTTGTGGCGCTGAATCCTGCGACCAGCAGCGGGCCCATCGAATTTATTGATCTTACCAATGATCAAACCTACTCGGTGGTGCTTAAAACGCAGACCGGCTTTGGAGAGCAGGCTTTGTTCAGCGAGCCTTCTGAAACCCTCAATTTTACACCTGAGTCGGGCGCATCAGTCCCTGACGCACCCACCGACGTTGCACTCACCCCTGGCGATCAGCAGTTGTCAGTGAGCTTTACGCCAGGAAGCGACAATGGTTCGGCTATTACTAACTATGCCTATCAAATCAATGGCGGCAGGTGGATTGATGTGAGCCCAGCAGCTACAGCCAGCTCATTGGTCATTACCGGGTTGAGAAATGGCGAGACCTATAGCGTGTCACTCAGGGCGATCAATGCCGAGGGTTATGGTGCGAACTCAATCCCTGAAATTGCAACACTGCTGCGATCACAGCTCATCATTGTCACGGACGACGGTAAAACAATCGACCTGAACATTACGCCAGATGGTGGCAGTAGCTGCTCTATTGCGACAGCGGTATTGGTGGAAGCACCGGCGCTGGAGGACAATGTGAAATTGGCGTACGAGAACATGCTCGATTTCACTCTCGAAAACTGCAATGCGGGGGAGACGGTAGCCGTTGAAATCACGCTGAGTGAGGACCCGCCTGCTGAGGGCATGGCTTATAAGTACGAGTATCAAAACAGCCAGTGGCGTGCCATTGAGGATGCCAGCATCAACGGCAGAACAATTAGCTATGACCTCAAAGATAACGGCCCTTTGGATGCAGATTCTGAAGACGGCAAAATCAGCGACCCTGTTGCAGTGGCCGTGCCCTCGGGTAAGCCCGAGGCGCCCTATGACCTCGTAGCGACGCCGGGTAATGGCACCGCTACTGTCGCTTTCACTGCAGGGGATGATGGTGGTAATAAGATCACCAACTACCTATATAGCACCGATGCTGTCACTTACATTCCGCTGGACCCTGCAGACGCTGCAAGCCCAATCGTAATCCCAATTCAACCCAACGGCGAGAGCTTCAGTATTACGCTCAAAGCGCAAAACAGCGAAGGCGATAGTCCGGCCTCTGAACCGGTACTGGTGACGCTTTCGTCAAACTGTGACGACGTGTCGGATTGGTCTGCTGCCGCCAGCAATGACGAGTGGGTTTGTCAGGTAGATGGCCAAGAGTACGAGTACGCCGACTTTCATGTGTTAACGGTGGTCGAGGGTGACAGCACCGATATTTGTAAAAGTAGTTTGCCGATTAACGTTAACAACCAAGCCAATGACGCTTTGTTTTGCCAACAATCAGCCGGTGTCGTCAGAGCTGTGTTTGATTGGAAGAACCGCAGTACCCAGCCCGATAATTTTGGGGCGCGGCTCAACTGGTTAAATACGATCACTCACTTTGGCTCTAGAGCGAAGGGTAACGTCGCCTGCGGCGCGGCAGGAGAGACCGTATCGGGGCGCTGTGCCAATCAATTAGCCGACGGTTTTAGGGCATTCGGCGACATGGCCGGTCCGGGGGGCGTTGCCATCGTTGATTTGGATATTTCCAACCTTACCAGCCTGAATGCCATGTTTGTGCGCGCAGGGGCGTTTAACGAGAACATCGGCGCTTGGGATACGAGCGCCATCACCAACATGGGCTACATGTTCAACACTGCTAAATCGTTCAATCAAGACCTCAGCGGGTGGAAGACTGACTCAGTGACAGTCATGAGGTTTATGTTCTTAAGTGCCCATAGTTTTAATCAGCCCCTTACTTGGGACACGTCCAACGTCACAACAATGGCAAGCATGTTCAAAAACGCGAGGGTCTTCAACCAAGATATTTCCAGCTGGGATACCGGCAACGTCACCGACATGGAAGGGATGTTCAATCAAGCCAAAGCTTTTGATCAGGACCTGTCGGGTTGGAACGTTACAGAGGTAACGGACAACAGCGACTTTGACATGACTACCGACGCCTGGTGCGGCCTTGGTTTTGACAACCGCGGTCGGCCCAGCGGTTTCAGTCCGACAGAGGCAGTAGGTTGTTTGAATGTTGTTTTGCAGGCCCCTGAGAGTGGCAGCGTTGGCGATAAATTTGACTATGTCGTTCAGTACTACAACGCGTCCACCACGCTTTTTGACAGTGGCGTACTCACGTTGGAGTTGCCGGATGGCCTATCGGTGTCAGATGGTGGTATCAGTGATGACGCCAGTCAGTCTGGCCGCACCATTACCTGGACGGGTATCGAGGTGCCAGCGGGCAGCTCTGCCAATGGCGGCGGCGGCGAGCTGAAGGTGGGTGTTGAGATTGGCGCCGGCGTGACTGACGGTACCGAACTGATCGCTTCTGCGACCCTCAGTGATGGTGCTGCAACCTCGATCAATGATGTGGCGGGGACGATTGTCAGTGCCAAGTCTGTGCTGAGGCCTACGATCGATGAGGCAGCGGAGACGGTGCTTCCGGGTGAGGTCATTGAATACGCGTTGTCGGTTGTAAACGTAGGGCAGAGTCCGACTGAAGGTGGCGGCATTACGCTCACGTGGGAAGGTGATGTGCCGTTTACTATTGAGGGTAACGGAGGGGCTATCTGTGACGGTACGTCCTGCCGTTGGGTTGGAGAACTGGCTCCTAACGATCCACGCTCCCAGACCGTGCAGGTGCGTATTGGTGTTGATGCGACCGCTAACGCGACGCTGACAGCGACGTTATTGGCGTCAGCAAGCAATGAGCTTGAAGCTGCTGATAGCAAGGCTTCAGTGACCACTGAGATCCTTGCGCTGCCGTTACCCGAGTTGAATGTTGACGTGGCGACGCAACCGCAGGGTGTGGTCGATGTAGGCGCGCAGTTCACGGCGTTTGTTGACCTGAGCAATACGGGCAGCGGGTCGGCAGGCTCGACGACGGTGACGTTGGATATTGGCAGCGCGACGTATGTCGGTCCGGCTGTGGGTGACGAGGGTGTCTACGCGAACAACGTGGTGACCTGGACGGTAAGCGATCTTGAGCCTTCTGAGTTTAAGGGTTTGGCGGTAACGCTGAAGGCGCCGGCAGAGGTAGGTGCGGTGCTACTCAAGTCAGAGGTGAGCACGACGACGGCGGGTGATGTCATCTCTGACAGCGCCTCGGAGACTCTGAGTGTGACTGGGGCTGCGGTATTGGACTTGCAGCTGAGCCTTGATCCCGAGGAACAGCTGTTGCCGGGGGATGTGCTTGATATGGTCTTCGGGTTCCAAAATATCGGTAACGCGGCGGCCCTTGACGTTGTGTTGGCGACAGAGACGCCGGTCGATACCACGCTGTTGGCTTGGCCTAACTATGCGCGCTGTGGTGCGGATGACTGTTCTGAAGGCTACGTAGGCGCGATTAGCCTCGAGCTGGGCACGGTTGAGGCCAAGGAGCGTGAGACCGCGAGTCTTTCAGTGGTGGTCAATGAGACGGCTGAAGCGCAAACGCTCTCGGTATCTGGCAGCCTTACTGGCACAAATACGGTGGGTGATGCCCTGGTGCCTCAGGCGGCGGCCGCGAGCGTTCTGGTGGCGGCGATAACCGAGGACGTATTGGCGGTAAGTCAGCGCGCTGACAGACAAACAGCGGCGCCGGGTCAGGTGGTGGTCTATGAGATCACTTATCAAAACCTGTCGAGTGAGACGGTGACTAACGTCACGCTGACCGATGTTCTGCCCAGCGATACGCGGTTGCTCAATCAGACGGGCGGCACGGTGACGATCGATCCTGATACCCAAGAAACAACTTGGCAGTTAACAACCGATCTATTGGCGCCACTGGAGACGGGTAAGGTGCTCTTGCAGGTTGAAGTAGCGGGTAATGCCGTGATTGGCACGTCACTCAATAATAGTGTGCGCTTAAGTACCGCAGACAGCACAGTGTGGGCTGACCCGGCTGAGGTGAAAGTCGTCGCCAACGCCGCGGTGCTGGAATCCTCGATCAGTAATCCGGAGGCTACGGCGCCGGGTGACTCGTTCACGTATGCCTTGCGGTTTGCGAACACGGGCACCCTTGCGGCTGGCAATACAACCTTGCAGCTGCAGGTCGAAGACGGGGTGACGGTAACAGACTGCGATGACTGCTCGAAAACAGATGGTGGTCGTTTGAGTTGGTCCCTGAGTTCGATAGCCGACGGCACGGATCAGACGAAGCAAATTACGGTGCTGGTGGACCCGAGTGTTGCGGTGAACTCTGAGCTTCATGCGATCTCTTACATTGGCGATACCCAAAATATAAGTGCTGGAGTCGTGGGTGTGAGTGCTAAGTTGCGTGCGCAGCAACAACGCCGCCGCAGCGGCTCGGCGAGTGTTAATCAGGCGACATCGGTGGCTGAACGCGCGGGACCTCTTGGCATGTCGACTATCAGGGTGGGTGAGAAAGCGTCACCGGCCTTGGGCGGTTTGAAGATGACCGTCCCCGATCAGGTGGTGGCGGGTGATCAGGTTGCCGTGACGGTGAGCTTTGGCAATACGGGTAACGCGCCGGCGACCGGCGTGACGTTGACCAGCAAGGTGCCTGTTAACACGACACTCACCAGTGTTGAGGGCGGTAGCTGCAGTGCAGATCCGTGTATTGCCGGTGAGACAATCACTTGGAACGTGGGTGAGGTCGCTGCAGAAAGCACGCGGGAGGTGAGTTATATCCTCACCGCCGATAGCGTTGGGGCTGGTAGCGTCATTGACCATCGGGTTGTTCTCAACAGTGCAGAATCACGAGAGGCATCTGCCTCGGCCAATACCGAGATTGTTGCTGAAAAGTTATCGATCTCCATAGCGGTGAAGGACGCTGCTGGCGCTGATGCAGAGGGGGGCATTGTGAGTGTGGGCGATACCTTAACCTACACCCTGACGTTGCTGAATGAGAGTCCCGCTGCACGCAGTGGTGTCACGGTTGTGAATCAGGTGCCCGGACTGATTGCGGCTTGTGGTCAGGCTTGTATATCGGGCGACAGTAAAGGCGCTGCGATTGATGCCGAGGCAGGTACGCTGACGTGGTCAAACTTTGCCCTTGATGCCGGCGCTGTTGTGGCGCTCGATTACGAGGTCACGATTCCTTCGGGTCTGGAAAATAATACGCTGTTGGTCAATAGCGTTAGTGTGAACACGGCTACCCGTTTTTACGACAGTGCCCTGAGCACCGTAACGGTGGCTGCACAGGCGGAGTTGGCCTTGTCGATGACGGCGCCGAGTGTGTTGCAAGACGGGGCGCAAGGTAGCGTGACGTTGAGCTACCAAAACACGGGTACGGCGGCGACAGCAGCCACCCTTCGTTATGTGTTGCCCAACAATGCGACCATGATCGACAGCGCCAACGCCACGGTCTCTGGATCGGCTTACACCTGGAGTCTTGGTGATGTGGCTGTGGATGGTGTGGGAAGTCGGGAGGTCACCATTGAGGTCAGTGGGGCTGCCGACAGCAGTTTATTACATACGGCGAGTGTGACAGGGACTGACACAAGCGCAGCAGCGGAGGCCACAACGGTCATTGGTTTGCGTGAGGCGTTGGCGCTATCGCTCACTGCACCGGGCTCAGTGAATACGGAAGTTGGGTTTACGGCGAGTCTGACGGCGCAAAACACGGGTAATGCCGCTGCGAATGCGACGGCGCTCTCGTTAACGTTGCCGGCGGGCTTTACCGCCAGCGCTTTGGATGGCGGGACTCTTGACAGTGCCCTCGGCAGTCAGGTGGTTCGCTGGACCGTAGACTTGGCCGCGGGGGCGTCGGTGACCTTGAGTCCGACAGTTACCGCGCCTAACGCTGCGGGTAACGCCGAATTGCTTGCGGGTCTGAGAGCTAGCAGTGGCACGACTCAGAGTGCGAGCACATCTGTGCAGGTGACGATGGCGCCATCCGCGATTGTTCAGGCGGGCGCGCAGTTTAGTGTGCCTGAAGCTGAGGCGGGCGATGCGGTCACCTTAACCGCAGGTCCTGTGAATATTGGCGGCGCGGCTTCGGGGGCGATCGCTAACAGCATTACGTTAGCGGCAGGACTCTCGCCAACTGGCTATGCGGGTTTGCAGTGGAATAGCACAACGCGGGTTCTGAGCTGGGAGACGCCGAGTCTGGCATCGCGTGGTTCTGATCTAAAGGCGATCACGCTGCAGGTGGCTGACGCCGGTGCGTTGACGGCTACGCTGACAAGCAACGATGCGTCTGGCACGGCGATGATGATCCGAACCTTCCCTGAGGAGGTGACGATCACGCCCGAGAATCCGGACTCCAGTTGTAAGGTCTCGGGTCAGCCTGTGGTGGCGGCGGCACCCACGCCGCCTGAGGGTGTGACGTTGGCGTTTGCCAACACGGTGGGCTTTACGGTGATCGACTGTGACCGGAATCCGAACAGTACTTATCCTGAGACGATGGTGGTAACAATAGACGTTGAGCAGCCCATTCCTGAAGGTACCGAGCTGTACAAGGTAACCGACGCCGGTGATTGGAATGTGATTGAGGATGCGGTCATAGAGGGACAGATCGTGACCTACAGCATCACTGACGATGGCGATCTCGACCTGGATAAAACCCCCGGCACCCTGCGAGACCCTGTGGCCCTGGCCTATCCAGTCAGTGCCTCACCTATCGTACCTGTCCCTCTGCCGTTTTGGCTCTTGGCTGTGTTGGCGGGTTTGGTTGGCTGGCTGGGTTTTCAACGTTTGAAAATAGCGTAGGGGCGTTGTTCGTTTAGCCTGACAGGGTGTTGCAGTATCTTGCAGGCAGATGATGTGAGGGTCGTGCCTTTATCAGCCGATGGTCTTACGCTGGTGCTTCGCGTTACCGAAAATGGCCATTTTCAAGCTGATGAGCACTCGGCTCTGAGGCTTAGAGCAAGCAGCGCTAATTGACTCATAGGGCGGTTTAAATTCGTTGGGTAGATTTATCACGAAGTGAGCAATTTGCCATAAGGGTTTGCTTCTGTTGTGCGATGAATTGAGCCTAAGGAATGTAATAATTCGTGCGATTGATCATCTTATTTGTGTGGGCTTTGATGACAAGGTTTGTCGATAATTCAATAAAAATTATAAAAAACAATGGCTTAACGATATTTGGCTTATTTTTTTCCGATACGCTGTTTGTAATCTAGCTGTAACATTGCGGCCGCTATACTGCGTCCTACACAGGGGCCAAATAGGGATCTTAGATCGTGGAAATTATTGCTTCTCATGGTGTCGTACTGCTGTCATTGGCGTGTGTCTTTGGTTTATTCATGGCCTGGGGCATTGGCGCAAACGACGTGGCAAATGCCATGGGGACCTCGGTTGGTGCAGGAGCCCTGACACTAAAGCAGGCAATTATTGTTGCGGCGATTTTTGAGTTTCTGGGCGCCTACCTCGCCGGTGGTGAAGTGACCTCAACAATTCGTAAAGGTATTGTGGACCCTTCTTTACTGGCAGAAACGCCTGAACTTTTGGTTTACGGCATGCTGGCCTCATTGCTGGCCGCAGCTACCTGGCTGGCAGTTGCCAGTATGAGGGGTTGGCCGGTGTCAACAACGCACTCGATTGTGGGTGCTATCGTGGGTTTCGCCGCTGTTGGCATCTCGGTAGACGCGGTTGCTTGGGGCAAGGTAGGTGCTATTGCCGCAAGCTGGGTTGTCTCTCCTTTGTTATCGGGAACCATCGCATTCTTACTCTTTATGTCGGTAAAGCACTTTATTCTTGATCACGAAGATACCTTTGCTCGTGCCAAAAAGTATGTGCCTGTGTATATGTGGCTCGTGGGTTTCATGATCAGCATGGTGACCTTACTCAAGGGCTTGAAGCATATTGGCGTGGAAGTCGACTTGGGTATGGACTCGAAATTCACCAATGCCATGGTACTGTCAGTATTCACGGGGGCAGCCGTAGCCATGCTAGGCGCATTTTTGCTACGTCGTATTAAGTCCAGTGATGGCGATATTAACAGCGCAGAAAATGTGGAGCGCGTGTTCGGTATCCTGATGATCTTCACTGCTTGCGCGATGGCTTTTGCTCACGGGTCAAATGACGTTGCGAACGCCGTAGGCCCTCTGGCCGCAGTGGTGAGTACCATCCAGTCGGGTGGACAAGTGGTCGCAAAATCGGGATTGCCCTGGTGGGTTTTGGGTGTGGGTGCGGTGGGCATAGTGATCGGTTTGGGTACATACGGCTGGCGTGTCATACAAACCATTGGTCGTAAAATTACTGAATTGACCCCCAGTCGCGGATTTGCTGCCGAACTCGCTGCGGCTACGACAGTGGTGTTAGCTTCAGCTACAGGGCTGCCAATTTCTACCACGCATACACTAGTGGGTGCCGTATTGGGTGTCGGTCTAGCCCGAGGCGTAGAAGCCCTGCACTTACCCACAGTCGGCGCGATCGTTACCTCTTGGGTGATCACACTGCCGGCGGGAGCGACCTTATCCGTGATATTCTTCTTTATCTTACGAGCCATCTTTGGCGGCTAACCGGAGCGATGAGCTTGGCTGTTGGCCAAACGGTCGCCCGAACAAAGGCTCAGCACAATGTCTGGGCGCTGGCTTTACGAAACGTTGTCGGCGTATCTAGATCGAGCAGGGCAACGGTGCATCATTGGGTCAATTAGTTTTTTATAAATTTGAGGGGCAACATCATGGAAGTTAGGTCTGCGATATCTGAAGTGATTAGCAGTTCACCACTAGCCATGCTGGATGAGCATGTCAAAGCTTGTGCGACGTGTGTCGCTAAATTACCCGATTACTTTGACGCTGCTCAGGCGGGGAAGTGGGCGAAAGCGGCGCAAGTACAGGCGGAAATCGTTGACCTTGAGGGAATCGCTGATGATCTCAAGCGCAACGTTCGTCGAAATATGCCACGAGGCATTTGGATGTCGGTTTCTCGCTCAGACCTTCTTGAGTTAGTGCGAATGCAGGACGCCATGGCCAATTACACGAAAGACGTGGTTGGCCTATCGTTGGGTAGGGAACTCGCTTTCCCCGCGCCATTAGAGAAATCGTTAGCCAAGTACATTAAGACTATTGTCGACTGTGTGGGCTTGGGTGTGGAGGTGGTCTCCGCTACGCGAGAGTTGTCTCGAACAGCGTTTGGCGCCCGTCACGTGAAGCTAATTATGACGAAGTCGTTAGCTGTAGAGAAGCTAGAGCGTAAGTCTGATGAGATCCAGACAAAGCTCCGTTTCAAGCTTAAAGCCCATGAAGAAACAGTGTCGCCCGTCGATGCTATTTTTCTCTACCAGCTACTTTCTCAAATGGGGGAAATCGCCGATAGCGCCGAGAAGGTAGCGCACAGAGCTCAAATCATAGCCAATAGCTAGTGATGCTGGATTTGTACAGGCGTGTAACCGTCGTCTGACCTGAACATTGGGGTTCGGTGGCACTTCTTGGGGCAGATACCCCCTGCGGCCGATGGGCTCGCAAATCCTTTGGGCCTGTACTTGTGGCAATACCTTCAGTGAAGGGCCACGAGATTTCGTCTTAGTTCGGGCTCTCTCAACAAGCCTCAACGCTCACCTCAGGCAGTTCTAAGCCTGGCAAAGCTTCGTATCCTAGTTCCTATGGTTTAACGCCGGTCACTTTATGTTAGCGCGCAAAAACCGGTTTTGATGACCCTGGGCTCTCTGTCATTCTATTTGCGATGTAGGGTCATTGATTCCATATTGGCGATAAGGTCTTCCCGGCGAGGGAAATTATCCCGCCGCAAACCCACTGGCACGAATCAGTATTACAAAAGCATTACAAAACCGTTAAATATCTCCTTTCTGTAATATAACTGAAACACAACTGTCATATTTTGCGTAAAACTTCAAAAAGGCGTTGCCTAATGAACTTTCTACAGCAAATACCTAAAAGATTTCTGTTTGTAGCGTTGTCACTGATCACGCTCGGTAGTCACAGCGCTCAGTCGGCCGACAAGGAACTGCTTGAAATACTGTTGCAAAACAGCGTAATCACCCAGGAGCAGTTTGACCGACTGGTTAGCAAGGAGACGCTCACAACCGCTGACATCCTATCGCCGTCCCCTCAAGAGGTTGTGGTTGTTCGAGAGGAAGAGCTCGAGGTCGATGTTTCTTTGGATGACAATATTCAAATGGCTATCGATGAGGCTGTTGCTAAGTCTGTGCACGAGGAGTCGTTTATTAAGGCCAGCTATGGTGACAAGGGATTCGCGTTTTCAACCCGAGACGGAAATTTTGCCACCAATTTGCAGTGGCGGGCCCAGTTTCGCTATAGCAACCCCTTTGGTTCAGATCCTCGTCAAATAAAGAATTTTAACCAAGACAGCACGTCGAGTTTTGAGCAACGCCGTTTGCGGATGAAAATTGGGGGTCACGGTTTTCAGCCATGGATCAAGTACTATTTCGAGGTTGACCTTCAACCCGCTCGAGACGTCGATGCTGACGCTATATCTTCGGGTGCTCGAGTCATTGATTGGCGCGTTGATCTGGCGAAATGGGAATGGGGCGGTATTCGCATGGGTCAATGGAAAGTCGACTTTAACCGTGAGCGGGTCGACTCATCGGGACGCCAACAATTTGTAGAGCGGTCAATCGTGAACCGTATTTTCACCGTAGATCGCCAGGTGGGTGTTCAGCTTCGTGGGCGTTTATTTAAAGGCAGTTTAGCGGACCTTAATTATTATGCCGGCGTTTTCAATGGCGAGGGTCGTAGTGTTAAGAACAGTTCCGATGAGCACTTATACGTGGGTCGGTTGCAGTGGAATTTCCTAGGGCGTCAGTTGAAGACGCGTCAAACCGACGTAGAGTTTACTGAACTCCCAACGGGCTCTTTCGCAGTCGCGGGTCTGACTAACGAAGGTCCTTGTACGCGCTGGTCTTCATCGGGCTGTGGCAATCTTGATGGCTTTGCCAGGCCCGCTGCCGCACAAGACGATCAATTTAAAATCGAGCAGGGTCTTCAGGAATTTGCCTTTAAGTACCGTGGCTTTTCGGTTCAGCAGGAATGGCACCGCAAATTTATTACCGACCGCGTCGAAGGTACTGAGAGTGACTTGACCGGCGCTTACGTACAGGCAGGTTACTTCTTCCACAACTGGATCGATGCGATACCTGCGCCATTGGAGTTTGCGGCGCGATATGCCTATGTGAAAGAGCCTAACAAGGCCGATCGTATGCTGTACAACGAGCGGGAAGAATTCACCCTCGGTGCGAACTGGTTCTTCAATGGCCACCGCAATAAGTTGACCTTCGATATTTCCCACCTCACATTAGACGATACGTTGCTGCTGCAGAAAGAGTCTGAAAATAGGGTTCGACTGCAGTGGGATGTTTCTTTCTAGGCGGGTGCCAAGCTGTGAGCTAGGGATTGTGTTTGAACAGTCCCTAGCGCGCTATCCACCCCAAGCTATGGGGGCCACCGCCTGCGTTCAAAGCCGCTAGTCAGCTAGCAGATTTGCCAGAAAGGCATTAAGGGCGCCTTGGCTACGGATCGTTTTTGGCGCTGGATAGACCCTCGAAAATTTCCGCCAAACGCCTCTAAAGTGGCCACCGCTAGTCAAGGCTGTGCCCCCTATCTTGGGCCGGCCTGCAAAGCGGGGTCCTGTTGTTTTAGTCAAAAAATAGAAAATCAGTGCCCCCAAGGTGTGCGCGAGTTGCATTCACATCTTGAAGCCGCATTTTTTCCGCACATTACAATTTCTCACAAGGGGTCAATCAAGGTACCTTTCCACCCCTAAAATTTATTCAGGGAGAGTCCCGTGAGCGCCAAGATACAAGTTGAAAAACCGTTGGTGGTTTTGCACGGTGATGAGATGGCACAAATTGCCTTCGAGCGCATCTTGGAGCAATTCGTCCGAAGCCGTCTCTCTATCGATCTGATTGAGGTCGATCTGTCAGCAGAGCAGCGTTTCACCAGCAATGGGCAAGTGGTGGTCGAAGCCATTGAGGCACTAAAAACTCATGGTGTAGGCATTAAAAATGCTGGCATGACGGTCAACCGTACTCAGCTCGATGCGCTGCTAGCGCGCTATCCCATGGTGGAAGAGGCTGCGCTCGATAAGCTCGCCACCAAGTCGCCCAACGGCGCTATTCGCAAAGGCATTAGCGGCAATATCACTCGGGAAGACATTGAATTTAGAAATCTTAAAAGTGTGCGCCCGCAATGGATCGATCGCGATATTGAGGTCGATACCATGGATACAGGCGGCCTGGATTTTAGTTACAGCGAACTCTCAGAGGCAACTGGAGTGGCTAAGGTAATCTTTGTGGGCGCGAGTGGCGACCCCGTAGAGGTGCACAGGCGCAGCCTTAAAAAGGGTGATCCTTGGATGTTGGCGACCAATGCGATTGACGATGTTAAAGCTTGGGCGCACCGATTTTTTCAGCGAGCTATAGCCGAAGGTCGCGATATTTATTTGGGTCTAAAAGATACGGTGGTGCCGGGTTATGACGGTGTCATGCGCGCAGCTATCGAAGAAATCTATGAAGCTGAGTACAAGGACAAAGTGGCTGCTGCTGGGCTCTCTTATTTTTATGAGCTGATCGATGCACAAGCAGCCCGTATCATCTCTAACCCGCCTGAACGCGCGCTATGGGGCGTTCCCGATAACGTGAGTGGTATGAAGCTTTACAAGCTGGTTCAGCAGCTAAAGCGTTATGGCTTGCCCGAGCGCAAAGCCCACGTATCAATTTCAAGAATGAGTGCCGGTGGTGGTGATCAGTATGGCAGCTACAATATGCCCGCACCGGAAGATGGCGTGATTAAAGTTCAGGTCGATGGTGTTGAAAAACACGCGCGGTTGGTGAAGGCCAATGACCCTATTTTATTTATGTCTAATGATCGCGAAGCCATTAAAGATTGGGTGGAACAAGTCTTTGTAGATTCTGCGGTTAATAAAAAAGAAATTTATTTTGGCTTAAAGCGTGAGTTCGTCCAATACGATGAGGTTTATAGTTCAATTATTTTAGAACTGCGCCAAGAACTGGCGGCTCTCGATACTCCACCCCCTTCATTCATGATCATGCGGCCTTCACGGCAGTTGAGTAAAATGATTTGCGATCCACCGCGCTGGGGGCTGTATCCCGCACAAAACCTCGATGGCGATATCTTCTCTGATATTTCAGCCGCACTAGGTGGCAGCCTCGCTACGGCGAGCTCGATCATTATTAGTAAAGACGGTACTAAACTGTTTGAAGCGCCTCACGGTACCGCCCACGACCTTTACCTGCGTTATCTCGAAACCGATGGCAAAGAGGCTAACTTCAATTCCTCAGCACTTATTTTTGCGGTGGCTAATGCCCTGGAAGAATTGGCGGGACGAGAAAATAACGCGGCACTTGATGACTATGCGAGCAGTTTAAAAGCGGCACTCATTGAGACCGTGGCACAGGGGACGATTACCGGTGATTGAAAAGGTAAAACGCTCAACCCAGAAACAGAGCGGGTGGTCGACATGATAGGGTTCCTTGATGCCGTAGAGGCGAATCTAAAGTAGACCTCAGGTGACGGTGCACCAGAGGTAGACCCGAGAGGAGCAGGCCTGTAACTTCAGAGCTTATCAACATCAGCCAAAGCGGTGCTGTTTTAGCAGTCGCGGATAAATTGGGGGCTCCATGGGGCAGCGAAGGCAGATTTTCCTCAAGTTTCTAGCATCCCTAGGTTTGTGTCTTCTCCTACCGATGACCGCTTTCGCTGACACGCTTATCGTGAATGCCTTGTTGCTCGACGGTACTGGTAGGCCCAGCCAGACAGCTAGTCTGCGTATCATTGGTGACCGCATCGCCGATGTGGGCATGCTCACGAGGCGGGCTACCGATACCGTCATTGACGCTCAGGGGCTTGTGCTAAGCCCGGGGTTTATTGATACCCATAGCCATGCTGATGAACGCCTTCTCGCCCAACCCAATGCGATGCCCAAGATTACTCAAGGCATCACCACCGTCGTCGTGGGTCAGGACGGCAGTTCACCCTATCCACTTCAGGATTTTTTTGTGGCTTTGGAGCAGTCTCCCGCCAAGGTTAATGTCGCCGCTTATGTAGGACACAATACGTTGCGCGACTCAGTTATGGGTAAAGGGCATCAGGGTGAGGCAACCCCAGCGCAAATGCAGTTAATGTCAGGGCTGCTGCGATCAGAGCTTGAGTCAGGGGCTCTTGGATTATCAACCGGTCTCGAGTACGAGCCAGGCATTTATAGTTCTCGTGCTGAGGTTTTATTATTGGCGCAGCAGACCGCTGGACAAGGAGGACGATATATAAGCCACCTTAGAAGTGAAGACCGCTGGTTCGAAGACAGTGTCGAGGAGATTATTGAAATAGGGCGTGTTACCGGTATGCCGGTACAAATTTCTCACATTAAACTCGCCATGAAGCGGCTGTGGGGTAGCGCTACTGCGCTGCTGGAGCGGCTCGATGACGCTCGCGCTGAGGGCGTCAATATTACCGCCGATATCTATCCTTACACCTATTGGCAGTCGAACATGATGGTTTTGCTGCCCGAGAGAAACCCCCTCGATGATCAGGCTATCGATTTGGTCATGCGCGAGCTTGCGCCCCCGGAGGGGATTATTTTTACGCACTTTCCCGCCGAGCCCAGTTATGTGGGAAAAACGCTCGTTGAGATTGCCAGTTTGCGCAAAGAAAGCCCCGGAGAAGCCTTCTCTCGCATGGCGCTGCAGTCAATCGCCTATGAGGAACAAACCGGCAAACCCGGAGACCTGATTATTGGAACCAGCATGGACGAGGGTGACCTTCGACAGCTTATGGCGTGGCCTCATACTAATATTTGTACCGACGGGGGATTACAGGATCGGCATCCAAGAGGTGCTGGCAGTTTTCCCCGGGTACTGGGTCATTATGCGCGAGATTTAGGGCTTTTTACCCTCGAGAGCGCCGTGCACAAAATGACAGCGCTGCCGGCAGAGCATTTGGGCCTTGAGGATCGGGGCATGATAAAGCCCGGTTACAAGGCTGATTTGGTGCTTTTTGATCCCAACACCATTAGTGACCGGGCTACGACAGCAGAACCCTTCTTAGCTGCTGTGGGAGTTCGGGAGGTTTGGGTTAATGGTGAACGAGTTATGGAGAATGGGCGTCCGACCCATGCCTACCCTGGCCGTGTGATTCGTCGAGCGAGCGCGCCGTAATGCCGTTGGATCTTCCCGCGCCACATCTACTTTTTCTAGGGGACATCACCAACCCCTTGGACGCCAAGACTGCCATTGGTGTGCGTGATTGGCGACCAGAACAATGCCTTGGTCAGTGGCGTCTTCCCGGGTGCACCGTTGATCTGGGGTTGCCTGATATGACCCCGACAGCGGCGGTATCGGCGGGTGCGAAAAGTGTGCTGATTGGTATTGCACCTGTTGGAGGAGCGCTAGCGTCATCATGGATTAATCCACTGGCTGATGCAGTGCGCACGGGACTGAGCATTGTCAGTGGGCTGCACCAAAATTTACAGTCGGTACCGGCGCTTGCAGCGGCCGCGATTACGGCGCAACAGCAACTCATTAATGTGCGCGTTGCTCCAGCTAACATTGCTATCGCTACGGGTCGACCGAGAACTGGGAAACGGTTGCTGACAGTGGGCACAGACTGCTGTGTGGGAAAAAAATATACGGCGTTAGCCCTTACCAAAGCAATGAGTGAGCAGGGCATGTCTGCGACCTTTCGTGCAACGGGGCAAACCGGCATTATGATCACCGGCGGGGGTATTCCTATCGATGCTGTGGTTACAGATTTCATTGCAGGCGCCGCGGAGCTTTTGAGCCCGGATGCGGCTGAAAATCATTGGGATATTATTGAGGGTCAGGGGTCCCTGTTTCATCCGGCTTATGCCGCGGTGACTTTGGGCTTGCTTCACGGCAGTCAGCCCGACGCCTTAGTGCTTTGCCATGAGGCGGGTCGCGAGGCTATTGACGAGTATGAGACGTTCGAAATTCCCGATATTAAAACCTGTATTAGCCGCTATGAGCAGGCCGCATCCCTAACCAACCCCCGGGCGCAGGTGGTGGGGATTAGTATCAATACTTCGGCAATGGCTGCCGATGAAGCCTTCCAATTTTGTGCTGAAATCTCTGGCGAAACCGGGTTGCCCTGTGTGGACCCGATACGAGACGATTTGGCGTCATGGGTGAATCTTTTAACGTAGCGGTCTTACGGGCTTGCAGGTTTGGAGTGATGGGTTAGGTGCGACAACATGACCTGTAGGGAGGTTAATTGAAGCTCGATATTTCGGTTCGTCAATGGACTATGAAGGCGCCTTTTATTACTGCAGGGGAAACGGTTACTGAGATTGACGTTTTACATGTTGAGCTCAGCATCGATGGTTTCAAGGGGCGTGCTGAGACCATGGGCGTCGATTACCGGGGTGAGACTACTGCCTCGATGAGGGATGAGCTGGGGCAACTCAGTGAGTCGACTATAGCGTCATTAAAATGTGCTGATTTACAGGGCCTGCTGCCACCTGGTGGAAGTCGCAATGGACTGGACTGTGCGCTGTGGGATTTACAAGCAAAACAATCGGCGCAGAGTATTGCAGCACTCACGGCGATTCCCTTAAAGCCTCTTGAAACGCTTTATACCCTTTCCCTCGATGATCCCGAGGCTATGGCTCGATGCGCTCGGGATGCTGTTCACTTAAAGCAGCTAAAACTTAAGCTTAATGCCCAAAATACCCTGGATTGCTTGGAGGCAGTGCGTGGCGCACGCCCGGATGTTCGTATCGTTATCGATGCCAATGGCAGCTGGTCTGAGAGCTTGCTGTGGTCATTGGGAGACGATTTGAGGCGGCTTAACGTTGCTTTGCTGGAACAACCACTTGACCCAGATCAAGACTTTCGCCTCCAGAATTTAAATTATCCTGTCGCACTGTGTGCAGATGAATCTTGTCAGGCGAGTGGCGACTTGGAGCGTATTGCCGACTGTTATCAAGCGATCAATATTAAGCTGGATAAATGTGGAGGCCTGACCGATGCACTCCGTATGCGTGACTGGTGTTATCAGCACGGTAAGCAGATCATGGTCGGTAATATGCTGGGTTCGTCACTGGCGATGGCGCCCGCAATGGTGGTGGCTCAGGGCGCTGATTTTGTTGATCTTGATGGCCCTCTGTGGCAGTCCGACGATGTACCAAACGGCTTGGAAATTATCGATGGCCACATTCAGCCACCATCAGCCAAACTGTGGGGTTAGCCCTTTATCCGTAGGATCATCTAGCGCCACTATCGTTGATGACAAACTGAATAAGCGCAGGGAAATAATACCTAAAGTCGGTGAGCAGCTCATCCCGATTTCGTTGCAGTTCAACAATGGCAAGGTTCAGTTTGCTGGGCCGCTTCAGTCGGCTTTCAATGCCATGGAGCGCTCGGTGAATGCCATTGTCCTGTTGGTAGCTACCCAACAGATCGTAATCGACCATATAACTCAGTGTGCTTTGCATCCTATCGGGCGCTAAATGGCGTTGCTGTTTGAGTCGGGCGTAAACCTCAATGGTGAAGGTGTTCAGCGGCTGGTCGTTAAAATCCATCCAGCGGGTGGCTAAAAAGTGATCATAGAAAACATCGATCAAAATGCCCGCATAACGCCTGAATTCAGGATCGATGCGGTTTTTGCTGCGCTTTACGACAGGGTGTGCATCGGTGAAGGTGTCAATGCGGCGATGTTGGACAATGGCATTTCGCAGTGCAGTTGGCATAGCCGAATCAATACCGCCTTTCACAAAGTCACCCATAAGGCTCCCCAAGAAACTGTTCGAGGTTTTATCAGCGAGGAATAGGTGTGCGAGGTAATTCATGGGATGCAAATACTGAACGGCATCAGACGTGAGCGATTTCTGGGGTTGCACGTCTTGCTCGCGACAAAGAAATGGGCGGCGGATCACAAGCCGGCACCACAGCAGACATTGAACAATAAGTCGTCGCTAAGGATTTCAAGAATAAGTGCGCTAGGGCTAGATTCATCACGCTTTTAGAGCCTCAAGGTGCGCCACAACGGATGTGCCCAGCGCCTGCAGGTCATAACCCCCTTCCAAGGCGGAAACGATTCTTCCTTGTGCATATTGTTTTGCCAAAGCGACGATCTCTTGAGTAATCCAGAAATAATCAGCTTCTGCCAACTGCAACTGGGCCAATGGATCTGCCCGGTGGCCGTCAAATCCTGCGGACAACAAAATCAAGTCGGGCTGGTGACGTTGGATAGCGGGCCACCAGTCCCGGGTGATGGCATGGCGAAAGGCATCCCCCTTGGTACCCGAGAGTAGGGGGGTATTCACAATATTGGGTCGGTCTACCTCGTGAAATCGACCGGGATAAAAAGGGTGCTGAAAGCTGGAACACACCAAAATATCGGGATTATCTTGGCACAAATTGACCGTGCCATTACCGTGATGGACATCGAAATCAAGAATAGCAACCTTGTTGATGCCCGGTATTTTCAGGGCGTTTATAGCCGCAATAGCAACGCTGTTTAGTAAGCAAAATCCCATGGGGCTGCTGTACTCAGCATGGTGCCCCGGTGGGCGGACTGCACAGAATACCCGTGAGTCTCTGCCCGCTATTACATCATTCACGCCCTGCCAGACAGCACCTGCGGCATATGCAGCGGCATCGAGGCTACCGGGACTCATCCATGTATCTGGATCCAACGCTTCGATACCCTCTAGGGGCTTTTGGGTGGCGAGTGATGCAAAGTAGTGAATTTCATGGGCGTTATTGACTTGAGCGCTGTCAATCTTGGGCGCAGATTGTAGGGGGAAGTCATCGGTAACGCCGACATTTTCTAAGTGTTTTAGCAGGTGTGCCAGTCGCTCGGGACGTTCGGGATGGCCTGAGGGAACCCGATGTTCAATACAATCTAAATGGGTGTAAATCAGCATGAGAGTGACAGTTTTAAACCTTATTCGCAGTGGGTTAGCTGTATTTGATCGGGTGGGTTAAAGGTGGCTAAAAGTCAGTTTTGACTGGGGCCTGATTGGTCTCGATACAGAAGATATTAGCGGGGATTAGCCCACTTGTGTGAAATGTTTCAGCCA
>Ga0213863_10000854_pt1 | contig 22711 bp, 21 predicted proteins | sample PICome_8_FD_160128 | JGI IMG/M metagenome (GOLD analysis project Ga0213863, IMG submission 160128) | Coastal seawater microbial communities near Pivers Island, North Carolina, United States - PICO497 | ecosystem: Environmental > Aquatic > Marine > Coastal | place: USA: North Carolina... | reverse complement strand
GGAGGACGCACGGGCGCTGCTCCAGCAGCTCAGCCAGGGCGGGCTCGTGGAGGAGGGCGTGGTCCTGTCCACCTGCAACCGCACCGAGATCCTCGCCTCCACCACCGACGGCACCCAGGGGGCAGCGACGCTCCGCGGGGCGCTGTTCAGGAACGCCGAGGAGCGTCACGTCTACGGCTTCCGCGGGGTCGAGGCGATCATGCACCTCTTTCGCGTCGCCTCGGGGCTCGACAGCCTGGTGCTCGGAGAGACTGAGATCCTCGGACAGCTGAAGCGCAGCCTCGAGGCGGGGCTCACCGGTAAGAAGCTGACGCCCCTCTACGAGCAGGCCATCACCGTGGGCAAGCGCGTCCGCCGCGAGACGTCGATCGGTGAGGGGAGCCTCTCGGTCGCGCGGGTGGGGCTCGAGGTGGCCTCACGCGCCGTGGGCCGCTTTGAGGAGCGGCGGGCGGTGGTCGTCGGGGCAGGCGAGACCGGCCTGCTCGTGGCGCGCAACCTGACCGCCGCCGGCATCGGGCACCTGCGCCTCATGAACCGCACCCCAGAGCGATCCGCGGAGGCCGCCCTGGAGCTCGGTGACAGGGTGGATTCCGCCGGGCTGGAGCGCCTGCCCGAGGAGTTCGAGGCCGCCGACCTCGCGGTCGTCTGCGTGGACGGTTCGGAGCCCCTGGTGAGCGCAGCGGACCTGAATCAGAAGGCCCTGGCGAAGCGAGACCAGCCCCTGGTCGTCCTCGACCTGTCGGTCCCCCGCTCGGTCGCGCCGGATGTGGCGGGCCTGGACGGCGTGATCGTCTACGACCTTGACGCGCTGCTGCCCGTGATCGAGGAGCACCGGGCGGGCCGCCAGGCCGCCGCCGAGGAGGTCACGCCCATCCTGATCGGCGAGGTCCACAAGTTCCTCAGCCTGCGCACCTTCGCGGCGTTCACGCCAGCCATCGAGGAGCTGAAGAGCGGCTTCGCCGAGGAACGCGAGCTGCTCCTCGATCGCGTCACGAAGGGCCAGGCCACCGCGCGCGAGCTGGAGCTGGCGCACGCCATGGAGCGGCAGCTCCTGCACCTCGCCCTCTCCCAACTCAAGGAGAGTGCCAGGCAGACCCAGTCCACCGCTGCCCTCGAGCGCGCCTACCTGCGCTTCGTTGACGGGCTCCCCGGCGACGTGAGCTGAGCGCCCGCGGCCCCCGCCAGGCCGATCGCGAGGGGCCTCTTCGAGCCCTTCCTCCACGCTCCGCTCGGGCGGTCCCGTGCGCGCCCGTTCAGCGCCGCTGTTCAGGCCACCCCGCGGAGGAGATCCAGGCGCGTTGGGCATGACCCCCCTGGTTCTCTGCTCGGCGGATCCGAGCCGGCGGCTTCTCAAGGGCAGGGTTCGTCCGGTGCGCGTATCTTCGGGGAATGCCCAGCAGCTCCTGGATCAAGAGACTCGCGCCCGCGGCGGGGTGCCTCGCCGTCGCCCTCGTGTCCACCGCCGTGGCCCGGGTCGAACCCCAGGACCGTGACGGCATCGCCGAGCGTATGGCTCGAGCCGCCCAGTCGATGCTCGCGGCGCTCCCGGACAAGCTGAGCAGCAACGCGAGAGCTGCCCACGGGGACCCGGAGCGGACCCAGTGGGCCTTCGGCCCCGTCCAGCGCGAAGGGCTCGCCATCGGCGCGCTTGACGAGGATCAGGTCGCGGCGCTCGAGGAGCTCCTGGACACGGCCCTCTCCACCGATGGCATGACCATGTGGCGGCAGGTCAGGCGCCTGGAGACGGAACTCCGACGACTCGAGTCCACGCCGGAGAAGGTCGCGACCCACCGCGACCCGGACCTCTACTGGCTCCGGGTGTACGGTGAGCCTGGCCCCGAGCAGCGGTGGTCCTGGCGCTTCGAGGGCCACCACCTCGCGCTCCATGTGGACTGCCGCGCCGGGCGCACGCCGAGCGTCACCCCCTTCTTCGTAGGGGCACGTCCCGTGCTCGCGGTCCCCACCTCAGCAGACCCCGAGGCCAGCGCCCCGAGGTCGACGGTCGACGTCTTCGGGGCCCTCAATGAGGACTATCGCTCTGCCCTTGAGGGCGGAGGCGACGCGCTCCCCGAGTCCGAGCAGCCCCGTCCCAGGGACATCCGGATGGGGCCTGGCAGCGACTCGTTGCCTGGGGAGGACGGCGTGCGGTTCGCCGACCTCAAGCCAGAGGTGCGCGAGGGCATCGCGGCCCTCATGAGCACCTACCTTGAGCTGCTCGACGAGCCGCTGCGCGTCCCCTACAGCTTCGACCCCCAGCGAGCCGGCGCCGTGCGCTTCATGCGCTGGGGGGGGAGCGACCTCGATGGGCCCAGGGCATGGACCCTGCTCACCCCGAGGTTCGCGCTCGAGCTCTTCACGACCGATGGGCCCAACCACGTCCACGCCGTCCTCCGCGACGTCGACCGGGACTTCGGCGGCGAGTAGCGGGGCTTCGCGTCCGACCTCAGGACCCCGCTGTCCGACCTCAAGATCCCGCCGTCCGGCCTCAACTCCCAGGCCGCCGCCCACAACCCTCGGCCAAGATCCCCGGCCACCGGCTCCGGCCAAAGCTCTCCATGCACCTTGCCACCCGAGGCAGCCAGCTCGCGCTCTGGCAAGCCCATACCACCCAGGCGATCCTCGGCGAAGAGCACGAGCTCCTGATCGTGAAGTCCTCCGGGGACCTTGACCGGGAGACCGAGCTCGCGCGGTTCGGGAGCATCGGCATCTTCACGGCCGAGGTGGACCGGGCCGTCCTCGACGGCCGCGCCTCCATCGGCGTCCACAGCATGAAGGACATGACCACGACCCTTCAGGACGGCGTCGTGCTCGCGGGCTGCCTACCTCGAGGCCTCGTGGAAGACGCGTTGATCTCCAGGGACGGCGCGCTCCTCGGCGACCTCGCTGAGGGGAGCCGCGTGGGAACGGGCTCGCTACGCCGGGGCTCGATGCTGCGCGCCGCGCGAGGCGACCTCGAGGTCGTCCCCCAGCGCGGGAACGTGAATACGCGCCTGAACCAGGTCCTCGATGGGGACCTCGACGCCTGCCTGCTCGCGCGGGCCGGCCTGGATCGCCTCGGCCTCGCGAGTCACATCAGCGAGGTGCTCAGCGTCGAGCGCTTCCTCCCGGCCGTTGGTCAGGGGATCGTCGGGATCACGTGCCGTGAAGAGGACAGCGAGGCTCGCGCGGTCCTGGAGGAGAAGCTCCGGGACCCCGACGCCTGGGCGGCCGCGCTCGCGGAACGCGCCTTCCTCCGCGGCACGAACGGCGGCTGCAACGCCCCCATCGCCGGCCACGCCACCATCGATGCGGGGGAGCTCCACCTGCGCGGGAGAGTGCTCTCCGTCGACGGTGCCAGGCGCCTCGAGGGCGAGGTTCGCGGGCCAATGGACCGCGCCGAGGAGCTCGGCGCCACGCTCGCCGAGGAGCTGCTGTCCAAGGGCGCCGGGGCGCTGGTCGAAGAGGCCCGCCGGCTGACCTCATGAGCGTCGGCGGCTTGCCGAGGGTGTGCCTGACGGGACCCGCCACGCCGCGGGCCGCGGCGAGATGGATCGACGCCGTGGGGGCGGCGGGGGCCTGGGAGCCCGTGCACTGCCCGCTGGTTCGGGTGGTGGGGCGACCCATCGAGCCCGCCGGGGTGACCCTGCTTCCGGCCATGGTCGCGGTGACCAGCCAGAACGCCATCCCGGCCCTGCGACGGCTCTGGGCCGAGCGGGTCGACGTGCGCGAGGCCCCCCACGCCGCGATCGGTCTCGCGACCGCGCGCTCCCTGCGACAGGCGGGCGTCGACCCGGTCCTGGTGGGCCGGGCCGAGGAGAGCGGCGCGGCCCCCCTGGCCGACGCCATCGCCAAGGCGACGCAGCCCGGAGAGCGGATACTCTGGCCGCGAGGCGACCTGGCGTCAGACCTTAGAGAGCACCTCGTCGTCGCCGGGCGGATCGTGGAGGACCCCGTGGCCTATCGCTCGGAAGAAGTGGCCGGCGCCGAACTCCCATCGCCCCTCGACGCCGCCTTCTTCGCCAGCCCCTCGGCCGTGCGCGCCTGGCTGCGGATCGCTGACGCACCCCGCGTCACCGCCATCGCCATTGGCGCCACGACCCAGTCTGAACTGGCGGTCTCGTACTCGAGATTCCAGAAGCTCTTGCGGCTCCATCGGCCGACACCAGACGCGCTCGTCGAAGCGCTCGCTACACTCCGCGGGTGAACCAGCAACACTTCGTCAGAACCCGTAGCGAGGAGATCTTCGCGGCCGCCAAGGAGCTCATCCCGGGGGGCGTGAACAGCCCCGTACGGGCGTACGGGAGCGTCGGCGGCGTCCCGCCCCACCTCGTTCGCGGGAAGGGGCCCCTCGTCTGGGACGAGGATGGCAACGAGTACGTCGACCTCGTCGGCTCGTACGGCCCCCTCATCCTCGGACACGGCAACGCCGAGGTGCGCGCGGCGCTCCACGAGGCCGTCGACGGGGGCACCACCTTCGGCGCCCCCACCCGGGGCGAGCTGGACATGGCCCGCGACATCTGCGCGCGCGTCCACTCGGTGGAGATGGTCCGGCTGGTCAACTCAGGAACGGAGGCGACCATGTCCGCAGCCCGCCTCGCGCGCGCCGCGACGGGCCGCGAGAAGATCCTGAAGTTCGAGGGCTGCTACCACGGTCACGGCGACTCCTTCCTCGTGGCCGCAGGCAGCGGCGCCCTCACCCTCGGCGCGCCGGACTCCCCCGGCGTCACGCGCGCCACAGCAGAGAACAGCCTGGTCGCCGTCTACAACGACCTCGATTCGGTCAAGGCGGTGTTCGACGAGCACGGCCCCGAGCTCGCCGCGGTCTTCGTGGAGCCGGTGGCCGGGAACATGGGGACCATCCCGCCCGACGCGGGCTTTCTTGAGGGGCTCCGCGCGCACTGCGACGTGTCCGGAGCGCTGCTCGTGTTCGACGAGGTGATGACGGGCTTCCGCGTGGCGCGCGGCGGCTTCCAGGACTTCACCGAGGTCCGCTGCGACCTGATCACCCTCGGCAAGATCATCGGGGGCGGCCTCCCCGTCGGCGCCTACGGCGGCCGTCGAGACCTCATGCAGCAGGTCGCGCCCGCGGGACCCATGTATCAGGCGGGCACCTTGAGCGGCAACCCACTCGCGGTGGCCGCCGGGCGCAAGACCCTGGAGATCCTCGGCCGCGACGGGATCTACGAGGCCCTCGAGGCGGCCGGCTCCCAGCTCTCGACCGGGCTCATGGAGATCGCGGCGCGACACGGTCGCGTGCTCGCCGTCGGCCGCATCGGCTCGATGATGTGCCCCTACTTCTCCCCCGTGATGCCCCGCAACCTCACGGATGTCACGGCCACCGACCGGGAGGCATGGGTCCGCTTCTTCAACGAGATGCTCTCCCGTGGCGTCCTGATGCCCCCCTCTCCCTACGAGGCCTTCTTCCTGTCCGTGGAGCACGACAGCGGCGTCCTCGACCGGGTCCTCGACGCGGCAGAGGCCAGCTTCGCTGCGATCGCCTGAGCGCGACCGGGGCGAGGCGATCTCGCTCCGGGAGGGTAGGATCGGTCCATGACGTCTCCCCAAGACCAAGCTGTCCGGGCCTCCCTTGAAGAGGCCCGGGCCACCCTCGACGCGTTCCTCTCCGACACCGACCTGATCCAGGCCGTCGGACAGTTCGCCCAGCGCTGCGAGGCGACGTTGAAGGGGGGCGGCAGGCTGCTGGCGTGCGGCAACGGCGGCTCCATGTGCGACGCCATGCACTTCGCCGAGGAGTGGACGGGCCGCTTCCGCGGCGATCGGAGCGCGCTCCCCGCCATGGCCTTCTCTGACCCGAGCCAGCTCTCGTGCATCGCCAACGACTTCGGCTACGACGAGGTCTTCGCCCGGTCCGTGGAGGCCCACGGTCGGACGGGAGACCTGCTCGTCTGTCTCTCCACCAGCGGCGACTCGCCCAACACCGTCCGGGCATTGGAAGAGGCGCGCCGCCTGAGGATTCAATCCGTCGCGCTCCTCGGCCATGGCGGCGGAAGAATGAAGGACCTCGCCGATCTCTCGATCGTCGTGCCGGTCGCGCAGACCTCGGACCGTATCCAGGAGCTGCACATCAAGATCATCCACACCGCGATCGAGATCGTGGAGCGGATGATGTTCCCCGGGAACTACGAGTGATGAGCTGGGGCCGGCGAGCAGCGGTCGCGGTCGCGTTGCTCGCGGTCGCGGGGTGCGCCCTCACCCCCGCCACCACGAACTCCAGCGTCTCAGCTTCCCAGAGTCCGCCCTGGAGCCAGCTCGGCACCAGCCGGGAGGGGCGCCCGCTGAGGGCGCTGGACCTCGGCTCCGGCGGGCAGCGCGTGGCCGTCATCGCGGGGATCCATGGCACCGAGCAGGAGGGCCAGAGGCACGTCCCAGAGCTGATCTCGGCGCTCGCGCCGCTGCCCGCGACGATCCGACTCTACGAGGACGTCAACCCGGACGGCACCGCCGCCAATCGTCGGCGGACCTCCGCTGGCGTGGACCCCAATCGCAACTGGCCCGCCGCCAGCTTCACGGCCGCCCCTTCCCGAGGTCCTCGGCCGCTGAGCGAGCCGGGCGTCGGACACGTCTATCGGGACCTGGTCCGGTTCGATCCAGACCTCGTGATCGTGCTGCACTCCACCGCGTCGGGTCCCTTCGTCAACTTCGACGGACCCGCCGAGGGGCTCGCCCGGCGCTTCGCCGCGGCGGCCGGCGCTCCCTGGTTCGTCAAGCCCTCCATGGGCTACCCGACGCCCGGCTCCCTGGGGTCCTGGATGGGCCGCGATCGAGGGCGACCGATCCTGACCATCGAGTTCCGCCGCGGCGCACCGGAGGAGGAGACCGGGCCCGCCTTGGTGCTGGGTCTCAGGGCGGTGATCCGGGAGGGGCCGCTCGAGGACGAGCGCCCAAGGGTGCGCTGAGCGCCTAACGCCGAGCGCCCCGCAGGACCGAGACCCGAAGGTCGCGGCGCAGCGGGGCGCTCGGCGTTGGCCGCGTACACGGCTTGCTGAAGGCCTCAGATGGAGTCGAGGCCCCAGGCGTAAGGCTCGATCGGGAGCAAGGGAAGATCGACGCCGATCTCCGACTCGGCCACCTCGGTGACGCGCTTGTCACCACGGGGCGGGCAGAGGGCGAGCAGGATCTCGTGATCGGTCAGCGTGATCTGGCCCGAGGGACCGTCCAGCGAGAGCGATCGATCGCCCACGATCTCGACGGTGACCCCCTCGGGGGTCAGCTGATCGAAGACTCGCGCCAAGGCGCCGAGGTCGCCAATCCGAGCCATGGAGAGGATGCCCTTGGCGCCCAGTGAGCGGATGAAGGTGAAGTAGGCGGTGAAGTTCGCCTCGGACTCGGGGACCATCACGAAGAGCCGGTCCGCCTCCTCGCTCGTCGCGGTCCAGTGGCTGGCGATGACGGGCAGGACGTCATCGGCCGTTCCTCCCCACTCATGCACGCAGTGAGCGAGGTCCTCGCCCCTGCCGACGCAGGCGTACCCGGTGACCTCACCCTCGACCTCACGGACGAGCGCCCGAAGGCCCGGGGTGGTCAAGAGCGCGCCCGTCTCGGCCTCGGAGCGGTCAACTCGCGACTCATGGGTGCAGTAGAGCCTGTGGACCGCGGGGACATCCCGCGCCTCCATGGGCCGAACACCCACGGCGTCGGGCAGCAGGAAGGCGTTGTTGCTGTTGATCACGAAGACGTTCTCGGTCCCCATGGGCACCCAGCCGCGGGACTGATACCACTCGGACTCATCGGCCCAGAGCAGAGCGAGCGCCGCCCCGTCCTCGGCCGCGCGGGCGATCGCCCGCTCCACGACCGCGGTCCCGTGGCCCCTGCCACGGTGGCTAACCTGGGTCGCCACGGACCCGACGAAGGCCACAGGCAGCTGCAGGCCCCCGACGAGGAGGTCGCGCCGGATCCACGCGCACGTGGAAACAAGCTCACCATCTTCTTCGATGGTCTCGACGTGCCCGGTGGCCCCCGGACCGAAGATCTGAGCGTACTCGGCGGCCATCGGGCGACCGTCCCGCAGGACGGCTTCCATGAGTTGAAGCGCAGCCTCAGGCTGGCTGGTCATCGGCGTGGTCATCATTGTTCTGCGTCTTTGAGAGAGTCGAGGGCGGCGCCCTGCGCCTTGTGATTGCTTCGCTGCGTGGAGGCCCGATAGGCCTCGATCAGGTCCGTCCCGAGCGAGACAGCTTCCTCCACGGAGGCCCGCGCGCTCAGGACGGCGTCTCCGAGCCGGCTGGGGTCGTCGAGGTTCTCGGAGGCTTCTCCAAGAGCTCGAGTCTTCTCCTCCAGCCGTTCGAGGACGGCCCTGAAGGCCGCGCCGGCCTTTGCGTCTGATTGTTGAGCTCGCGCCGCACCCTCAACGGTGGCTTCCGCGCTGCTCTGGATCCTGGGATCGATCGACATTGAATTTTCCTTGAGGGGATTCGGGGACGAATCAGAGGTAGCGCAGCAGGCTCTGCTGCAAGAGGCGCGAGCCGGTGGCCTGGGCGAGCTGGAGCGTCTGCTCCGAGCGCTGAAGGTCGAGGGCGACCTCCGTGAAGTCCGCGTCCTCAACGTTCGAGATGAGGCTCCTCACCGAGACGTCCAGGTCTTCGAGGCGGGAGGAGGCGATGTCAATCTGCTGCGCGGCGGTGCCCAGCCGGCCGAGCGCCGTGATCATGTCGCCCTCACTGCGGTCGAGCTCGCCGAGCCGGGTCTGGAGCCGCTCGGAGAGCATGAGCCGGTCCGTGCCCTCAGGCATTCGAAGGTCAGCCACCACACCGCGGATCGTGTCGAACACGCTCGGGGTCCCTGAGAAGGTGGCCAGATCGCTCCCGGCGACCTTCAACCCCGTGGTGTCCACGTGCATCCGAGCACCAGTGCTCTGACTCCGAAGCAGCAGGTCCGTCTCGGTGAGGTTGACCGGGGTGAAGCTGACGCCATCGAGGGACACGGACGCCGCACCCGTGAGGTTGGTGTTGAGCGCTCCGCCCCCCCAGGCGCTGAGGTCGAGCTCCACGGTCGCCCCGTTCTCATCCTGCACGGTCATCGTGGAGGGCGCCGGCGTCGGGATATCCAGGACCTGCCCCGTCCCCAGCTGCACCGTCCTGGCGGCCCCGTCCACGCTCAGCGCCTGGGTCCCCACCAGCGTGTCGGAGGTGTCCACGAGCGTGATGCCCGCGCCCATGGCACCGGTGGTCCCGTTCTGCTGGACGATCAGCTCGGCGTAGCCCGAACCGGAGTCAGCCGTCGATCCGCTCTTGATACCCGTGGTGGAGGTGAGGTCGGTATCGGTGTACGCGAACTTGGAGAACACCTCCTGTCCTGAGACGTTGATCGCGACCTCCGCGTCGCGTCCCGTCTGGATGCTCTGCCGCCGAGCGTTCCCACGAAAGACGATCGCCCCCTCGCCGTCGACGGTCTCCTCCACGAACGGCCGTTCATCGGTTGCCGTGCCGCTGAAGAGGAAGCGGTCGCCGCTTCGGGTGTTGGCGATGTCGAGCAGCTGCGCCTCCAGGAGCTCGAGCTGGTTGGCCACCGAGCCCCGGTCGTCGGCGCTCAACGCGCCGTTCATCCCCTGGATCATCAACGCCCGGATGTCCCCGACCAGGTTGACCCCGTCCTGGAGTCGCGACGCCGCCTGCTCGACGATCGGCTTCGCAGACGCCGTCGAGGTCGAGTAGGCCTCGATCGCCCCGCGCTGGCGCCGGAGCGAGAGCGAGACGGACGACCCCACCGGGTCGTCGGAGGCGCGCACGATCCGCCGGCCGCTGGCAGCCTGCTCCTGCGCGCGGATCAGCCGCGACGTGTTGCGCTCGATACCACGCTGTACGAGGTCGAAGATGCGCCCTTGTGTCGGTCGAATGCTCATGTGTTCTCCTTGCTCAGACGAGCGCTAGGACGGTGTCGTTCAGCTGCCCAACGACTTGAAGGAAGCGGGCCGCCGCCTGGTAGGTCTGTTCGTACTCGATCATCTTCACGAGCTCCTCGTCGACGTTGACGCCCGACACCTGCTCGCGCTGCTCCTCAAGGCTGGCGAGCATGAAGCTCTCGACCTCGAGCGCGCTTGAGGTCGAAGCGACCTCAAAACCGACGCCGCCGACCAGCGAGCCGTAGTAGGTCGACAGCGTCCCGTTGAGGCCCTCGACATCCGCGCTCTGCACGTCGAGCATGGCGAGAATCGCGCCGTTGTCGCCGTCATCACCCGTCGACGATCCAGCGAACAGGCGCGGATCCTCAACGATGTCAGCGTTCAGGTTGATGGTCTCGGCATCAACACCGGTGAAGAGGCTGTTCAGTCCGAGCGCCACAAGGACGTCGCTCGTGTCTGAGTCGGCGATCGTGTCCAGGACAAAAGCGTCGCCCGCTGCCCCGTTGATCTCCCCCACCGAGAAGGACACATCGATGCCCTCGGCCACCGAGATCGGCGTGCCCGGCGAGTAGCCCTCGCCCACGTCGAGGGTGGTGACCAGCGCCCCCATCTTGTCCCGAACCTCAACCTCGAGCCGCGGCGTCGTCCCGATCGTGCCCGTGCCGACCGGCGTGAAGGTCCACTGGTCGTTGCTGCTGCCCTCGTAGTCCCCAGTCACAGCCACCTCGACCTCAAGATCCTGACCGCTGTAGGTGCCGACCGAGAGTCCCAACGCCGCCGCAGCGGTACCGCCCGCGACCTGGAAGGAGGCGGCGGCGCCGGTGCTCAGCGTCTGGAAGCCAAGGCGATCCCCCACGGCGACCGCCCTGAGGTCCGCCGCGGCCATGCCTGGCGAGAGGTTGAAGCTCTCCGCGAGTTCCTGCGCTGTGGGAGAGCCCACCGACGCGAAGCTCGCGGGATCAATCGAGAGCGTGAGAGGCCCCGCGGCGCCGACGAGCTCCAGCGTGGAGGTCGTGCCGATGGCGAAGGGGCCGCCGAAGCTGCTCACGTGGGACGCGCGGTCTCCGCCGAAGCTCCCCACATCGTCGGGGGAACCCTCCAGGCGAGCGCCGAAGTGGAACTTGGTCTGCGACAGCGAATCCACGGCGAGGCGGCCAGAGGTATCGATCCGCGCCGAGAGCCCAGGAATACCTGAGAGGGCGTCCGCGAAGCCCTGCACCGTCATCCGGCTCGGGTCGATCTCGAGGCGCGTGGTCTTGAAGCTCTCATCGCCGTCCACCGCGACATGCACGAAGAGCTCCCCCGACTTGACGTCGAAGGGGAGCTGCGCATCCCGCAGGAGCACGTCACCGAAGGCGCCGTCGCCGTCGAGGTCGGCGACCGGTGTGGCGCCCCGCAGCTGGTTGAAGCCGCCGCCGAGGGGGACCCCGGTGGAGTGGGCGCGGTTCATCTCCAGCACGATGCCCTTGGCGTAGCGGTCGAAGCCATCGAGCACCTCGGTGGCGAACGTCTCCGAGAAGGCCACCACGCCGGCCAGCTGACCGGCTCGTGGCTGCACAGGCTGAACGCCGCCCTCGAGCTGGAGGGTGATCGCGCCGTTCGGACCAGCGTCGGCCCTCATTCGGTTCGTCGAGCGGGAGCCGACCAGCAGCTGCCCATCCACCTGGACCAGAACCGCTCCCTGCGCGTTCTCCCTGGCAGTGATCTCGACGCGCTCGGAGAGGGCGCGGAGCGCGACGCCGCGCTGGTCCCTCAAGTCATTGGCCACCGTCCCTTGGACGGACTCCACCTGGGAGATCTGCTGGTTGAGGTCGACGACCCGCTCGGCCAGGAGGTTCACGTCTGCCACGAGGGTGCCCGCCTTGACCTGCGCGTCCCCCTGAAGCTGCTGGATCTCGTCGGAGACCTGGTGGAAGCGGCGGGTCATGTTCTCCGAAGACTGGAGCGCGCCGTTACGGGCGACCACGTCTTCGGGGCTCGCCGAGAGCAGGGAGAGGCTGTTGAACAGGCTGTCCATCAGCGCCCCAAAGCCCCCTTCGCCGGGCTCGTTGAGGAGCGCCTCGACGCTGCCCATCTCCGTCAGCTGGGACTCCAGCCTCGCGACCGACGAGGACTGCCCCTCGATCCGTGAGTTCAGGAGCGCGTCGACGGAGCGCGTGATCACGTTCGCGTTGACCCCGTTCCCGAGCTGAAGACCCCGCAGGTTGAGCGGCCGCGCGCTGGAGGTCAGCACCCGCTGACGGCTGTAGCCCTCTGTCGTGGCGTTGGCGACGTTGTGCCCGATCGTGTCCAGGGCTGACTGTGAGGTCAGCAGGGCCCGCAGCCCAATGTTCGTGCTCACTCCCAAATCAGACCTCTGCGTCGATCAGGCTTCCGCCTGCGTGTACGTCTCCGCCGTCCTCGGGACCGAGGACGACCTGAATCAGCTCGCGTGTGACCTGTCGGTGCAGCCGTACCAATGTCGCCATGCGACGATTGAGGCGACCGATCTCGCCGCTCACCTCGACGAGGTGAGCCCGCTCGACGGCGAGGAGCTCTCCGTCCACGCCGAGTCGCTCGACCAGGCTGCCCACCGTCGCGGCGGAAGGCGCGACGCCGAACTCCTCGGCCAGGGCGACGACGGCCCTCTCTCGCCGCGCGGTGCGCTGTGAGCTGCGCTTCAGCTGGACCTCCAGCTCCTCCGTTGCCGTCTTGAAGGCGGGGCCGGCAGGCTGGCGGATCGAGCCCTCCTGTGCGTTGAGCAGCTCGAGGATTCGCCGCTGGGTGGCCACCTCCTCGCGGATCGCGATGACGAGGCGGTTCACGAGGTTGGATTGGGTCCCGGCGCTCACTGTCCCACCTCTCCCTCGGGAGCCGAGCCAGCGAGCCGCGCCGCCTGAGCGGCCGCCGCGGCCTGCTGGCGGATGATGCTCTCCTTCACCTGGGCTCCGATGCCGAGGTTGCCCTGGTCCGCAATGGACGCTCCGAGCTGCTCGTCGAACCAGCCGTTGAAGGTGTCAGCGCCCTTACCGGTCCCGAAGAAGCCCTCTCCGAGCCCCTTGCGCATCTCGGTGACCAGGAGCGTCGCGAACAGCGACTCCATCTCCTTCGCGGCCACATCGGGCGCCTCAGCCCCCCGCTCGACCCGGGAGATCCGGCCCGTCATGAGCCCATTGCGCGCCGTCAGGGCGCCGGTGTTCTCAGCGTGAAGCTCCATCACATCCTCTTGAGTTCAGCAACGAGGAGCCCACCGGAGACGAGCGACTCCATGATGGCGATCATGTCCCGCGGGGTGGCCCCGAGGACGTTCAACACCTCGACGACCTCCTCGAGGTTGGTGGCGCCGCCCATCAGCACGAGGGGCGCGTCCCCCTCGACGACGTTGAGGTTCGTCCGGGGGACCTCGGTGGTCACGCCGTTCGAGAAGCCGGCCGGCTGGCTGACCTCGGGGGTCTCGGCGATGGTCACGACGATTGAGCCGTGCTGGATCACACCAGGCCGGAGGCGGACGTTGCCGCCCATCACGATGACTCCGGTGCGCTCGCTGATCACGACGCGCGCCAGGTTGTCCGTCTCCACCTCGAGCCGCATGGCGCTGTCGAGGTAAGCGACCACGTTCTCCGCGGGGACCCCGTCCATGACCTTGAAGCGGACGGACTTGCCGTCCGGCATGACCCGAGCCATGTCCGGATAGAGGCGGTTGATCGCGTCGTTGGCTCGCACGGTGTTCCCGAAGGAGCCCTGTCCGTTCTTGGCGTCCAGGTAGATGTAGCCGTGCTCGTTGACGACGCTGGCGTCGACCCCCATCTGCACCCGCCCGGCGTTGGCGAGGGTGCCCACGGTGACGTGGTTCTTCGTGGTCGAGGCAGCGTCACCAGCCGCGAAGAACCCGCCCACCGTGAGCGACCCTGACGCCGTGGCGTAGACGTTGTTGCCCTCGATGTCCATCAGCTCCGTGATCAGCAGGTTCCCCCCGAAGAGGCTCTCCGCATCGCCGAGCGTCGAGACGATCACATCCATCCGCGTGCCAGGCTTCGCGCCGTGAGGGATGACCCCCTTGACGTGGACCGTCGCGATGCTGGAGGTCGCAAGGAGCTTGGGGTCGATGTTGATGTTCGACGCGAGCAGGCTGTTGGCCAGCAGCTGTGGAGCCAGGAGGCCACTGTCCCCGGTCGCGTCGAGCCCCATGACGATGCCGATCCCGTTGACCTCGTTCTCCTGGACGCCCCGGACCCTGAAGAGGCTCGAGAGCGGGGAGGAGATCTTGGCCTCGTAGTTGCCGCCAGTCCTGGAGACAGGTCGGACCCGAGCGGTACGCGAGTAGTTCGCGCTGGAGACGCCCTGGGGCTGCGTGGGGGCTTCGATGCTCCCAACGGGCAACACCGTGGCGAGGTTCCCGCCCTGGTCGGTGGCCGCAGACGTGGCGTCGACGGGCTGTGTGATGGGGCCCGCAGCCGGGACAGTGCCTTGCGCACCGGCGGATGCCGTGACGGTCAGGGCGACGATGATGTTGAAGAGGCGCATGATTGATCAGAAGGGCCAGACCCAGTCGACGGCGCTGTGGAGCCACTTGGCGAGGCCACGGCGCTCGTTGGTTCGGGTGAGCGGGCCGCTGCCCGAGTAGGAGACGTAGGCGTCCGCGACGAGCTCGGACTGGACGGTGTTGTCCCGCTGGACGTCGTAGCGGCGCACGATGCCGCGGAACTCGAGGACCTTGCGCTCCTCGTCGATGCGGATCTCGCGTCGCCCCTCGACCACGAGGTTGCCGTTCGGGAGCCGGTCCACGACCATCGCGGTCAGACGGGCCTCGAAGGCCCCGCTCTTCTCGTAGTTGGCCGCCCCGCCGAAGCTGTCGGACTTCGTCGTCCGCATGGTCGGCAGCGGGTTGAAGGCGTCCGGCGCCACGTCGAAGTCCACCAGCTGGTAGTTCAGCGTGCTGTTCTTGGCGAGGTCGGTCTTCTCCTCGTTCTTGAGGTCCTGGTTCTCCCGGATGACCACCGTGAGCAGATCGCCCACGCGGTTGGCGGTCTTGTCCGAGATCGGGGAGACCGGGCCGCGAGCCGGGTCGTAGATGGAGCCCCGCCGCTGGGCGTCGGCCATGCCCGTCAGGAGCGCGACCGCGAGGGCCAGGTGGGTGATTCGGAGGGTGCTCATTTGATCTTCACCTCGAGGAGCTTGGGGCCGCGGACGACGGCCTGGAGTTCAACGCCCGAGGAGCGCAGCTGGACGCGGACTCGCTCGCCCATGCGCCCGTTGGACAGGGCCTGTCCCACGTCCTTGACCGTGACCCCGCGGCTCTTCACTGCCACCTGGACCAGGTCGCCGCGCCGGACGAGTGTCATGCGCTTCACGTCGCGTTCACTCACCGGTGCCCCCGCGGCCATGCTCCGGTTGACGACAGAACCAGCGACCTGGGTGAGCTCGAGAAACTGGAGCCCGGAGCCAGACTTGACCTTGGTGCGCACCACCTGGAACATCCCGGGTGAGAGCTCGGTACCAGCGGGGATCGCCTGCTTGAGGACCGCCTGGCGCTTCCAGACCGTGACCTCAAAGCGGACCTGGACCGTGCGGTAGATCCGATCACCGACCCAGACCTCGACGGGGACCTGGATCCTCCCGGGGAAGACGCGGTCCACGCGGAAGGTGGCGCGCAAGCGAGGCTCGTGGTCCGACGCGGGCAGGACGAGGTCGGGCATGTCCATCAAGGGCGTGGCCTCGGCGTCCAGCCCCGTGAGCGCCGCGCGGAGGGCCTGACTCGCCTCCGCGGTGACTCGCGTCCCGGGGACGGTCGTCGTTGCGGAGGTGACCCGGCAGCGCGGTGCTCCCGTGATCGTGACCTCGATGTCGGGCAGCGATTGCCTCAGAGAGGCCTTGAGCAGGTCGGCCCGCAGGATCCGGTGATACCCGGGAGCGGGGGCATACCCCAGCGACGCAGCCCGGACCCGCTCGACCTCGGTCGCGTCGTCGCCTTCGACCTTGGCGATCTCGTTGACCGAGATCTCCATTCCGGAGGAGGTGGCCTCGGACGGGAGGGCGATGGAGACGCCCCCCGCACAGAGGAGAAGAAGTGTGGTGGTAATCATGTTGGATCAGCGGATGAGCTGGTTGACCTGCTGGAGCATCTCGTCCGAGACGCGGATGGCCCGGCTGTTCACCTCGTAGTTGCGCTGGGCCACGATCAGCGACACAAGCTCGTCGACGGTCTCGACGTTGGAGCGCTCGAGGTAGCCCTGCTTGACCATCCCGGCGCCGGCCGTGGTCGGCTGAGTCGCTGCGGGTTGGCCGGACGACGGCGTTCCGGCGAAGTAGTTACCGCCCATGGCGCGGAGGCCGGTCGGGTTCGGGAACACGTGCAGGCGGATCGTGCCGATCTGGTTCTGCACGTTGCCCTCTCCGAGGGAGTAGACCTCACCGTCGGCGGAGATCGAGATGCCCTGGCTGTCCGGGGGGACCTGAACCTGGTCGCTGAGAAGGTAGCCCTCGGCGGTCACAAGGCGACCGTTGGCGTCCTGCCGGAAGGTGCCGTTTCGGGTGTAGCGCTGCTCGCCGTTCGGGAGCTCGATCTCGAAGAAGCCCGCACCCTCGACGCCGAGGTCGAGGGAGTTGCCCGTGAGCTCGAGGACGCCCTGCTGCATCTCCTTGCGGGATCCTGAGACCTCCGTACCCGAGCCGATCTGGAGGCCGGTCACGTCGTTCTGGTTGTTCGCCAGCGGCAGGCCAGGCTCGCGATAGGTCTGATAGAGCAGCGAGCGGAAGGAGAGACGGCTCTTCTTGAAGCCACTCGTGTTCACGTTCGCGATGTTGTTCGCGATCGTGTCGACCTGGAACTGCTGGGCCTTCATGCCGGAGGCCGCGGTGTAGAGAGAACGAATCATGGTGCTTGGGTCGCTAGGTTCCTGCCCGGCCTCAGCGATAGAGGCGGCTGAAGCTCTGGTCGATGGTCTTGAACGCCTGTGATGCGGACTCGAAGGACCGCTGGGCTGCGATGAGCTCGACGAGCTCGTCGATGGTCTCGAGGTTCGCGCGCTCCAGGAATCCCTGGCTCACGGTGGCGTTGGCCTCGGTGTACTGCGCGCCGTCACGGAGGCGGAAGCCGCCGAACTCGTCCGGCTCGATGGAGCGCGGCCCGTCGACGTTCACGACGCGGATCTGCCCCACGGGGAGCCCTTCCTGGTTCACCCTCCCGTCCGAGTCAATCCGAACGGCGCCCTTGAGCGGGTCGATGACCCCGCGCCCTCCAGCCCACTGAACCGGGAACCCGCTGGGGTTCACAAGGACGCCCCTCTCGGTCAGTGAGAACTCGCCGTTACGCGTCAGGATCTCACTACCTGCGCCCTCGAGGACGAAGAAGCCCCCGCCTTCCAGCGCGAGGTCGAGCGCGTTACCCGTGCTCTGGAGCACGCCTTGGCTCATGTCGAGGCGCGAGGCCGCGGCGACCTGAGTGTGGCTCGCGTCGTCCGCCCAGTTCTCGACGCCGTGGGCCACGTGGAGCATCCGCTTGAATCCCGTCGCGTCCGCGTTGGCGATGTTCGAGCTGATGATCTCGACGCGCTGCTGGTTGGCGCTCATGGCGGCGACCGTTCGATAGAGCCCGACGTTCATGCCGGTCCCTACGCAAGCGCGATGCCAACCTCGCTCAGCACCCCTGAGGGCCGCTCGGCAGCCCCGACCGGGAAAGAACTTCCCGCCTTCGGTCAGAGGGCGCCGGAAAGAAGTTCCGGGTCCCTGACGATCCGCACGAGGCGAAAGGCGCCGGCCTCCGGCGCCGCCTGCCGCCCCTCTGCGTCCTCCGTCTCCACCTCGAGTCCGCGGGCTCGAGCCCGCCTGAGGAAGCCCGGGAGCCGTGTCCGACCCGGGTCGGCGAAGAGCGCCGACCCCCCTGGTGCCATGTAACGCTCGACCACGTCCAGGAGGGGCTCCTGCAGCCTCGCCTCATATGCAACATCACAGCCCACCAGGAGATCGAAGACCCCCGGCTCGGACCGCTCGAGCTCGCGCCAGTCGAGATCCCAGGTCCTGGTCCCATCGAGCCCGTTGAGGGCCGCGTTGACGGGCAGCACCGCCAGGGAGAGGGGGTCGTGGTCCGAGAGGGTCAGCTCCGCTGGCCCCTGTGCCGCCAGAGCCGCCGCGATGCCGACCAGCCCGAGGCCCGCGCCCAGCTCCAGGATCCGCGCGCCGCTGGCGGGGGGCGCCGCCGCGATGCGCCGCGCCATGGCGGGCGCCGAGTCCCACAGCCAGGCCCAGTACGGCATGGAGTCGTTGAACTCGTTCCTGGCAACGACGGCGTCGTCGTCGAGGAGCGCGTCGGGGGCCGCGGGGACGAAGAGATCCACCTCCAGACCCGCCGAGACCTCATGGGATTGGCGGGCCCAGCCTCCAGCCAGTTCGGGGAGTCGAGATTCGAGGTTCACGGGGAGACTCTAGCGAGACGCGCGGGTCAGGGCGCGGCATGGCGCTGATCAGGAAGCGGGGGCCGGGGCGCGTTGCGCTCCGACCCCCGCCCCATCCTCAGCTCAGGGCCCCCTGGGGCACCCCGGCCCGGATCAGACCAGGTTCACGGTCTCGGCGAGGACCTCATCCTGAGTGGAGACCACCCGGGCGTTGGCCTGATAGCCGCGCTGAGCCTCGATCAGGCGCACGAACTGTTCCGCAGTATCGACGTTGGAGTTCTCCAGCGAGCCAGAGATCACCGCGCCCGCCTTCCGGATGTCGCCGGCGCCGTAGCGCGCCTCCCCGGAGTTGGGCGTCTCCTCGAACATGTTGTTGCCCGAGCTCCGTAGCCCCTCGTCGTTCTGGAACGTCACGACCCCCAGGGCCCCCAGGGCGCGCGACTGGCCGTTGGAGTAGAAGCCGTCGATCTGGCCGGTGGTCGAGACGGTGATGTTGGCGAGCTCGCCATCCCCGAACCCGTTCTGGTCGAAGACGTAGGCGGTCCCTGCGCTGCCAAACTGGGTCAAGCCGTCCACCGACCCGTCCGCTCCGAGGTTGACAGAGACCTCCTGGAGAGGCTGCCCTGTGAACTGGAGCTGCATCCGTGAGTCCACGGAGCCGAGGCCCGTGGGGGACCCATCCGGCGCAAAGGTGATCCCCGTGATCGGGTCCGCTGCGCTGCCTTTGCCGACCACTCCCTCGCTGGGATCCAGGTCGGCGTACAGGTTCCAGGTCAGGTCCGCCTGGCGCTCATAGCGCATGGTCACCGAGTGCGCCACGCCAGCGGCGTCGTAGATCTCGGTGGAGGTCGTGACGGTGTCTGGCCCGGTCCCGTCGGTCGTGACCGACATCGCGTAAGCGCTGAAATCGGTCCCACCGGTGTTGGACGACCCGTCCGACATCGAGAGCAGAAGGTTCGCCTGGCCCGCGGTCTGAGCCGTCGCGACGAGGCGTCCGGAGCCGTCGACGGAGACCACCGCGTCCGTGTAGAGCGAGTCCAGGAAGCTCACGAGATCTTGCATCGTCGTGCCGTTGTTGACCGCACCGAAGGTGAAGGTCCCTGAGACCGGGCTACCGTCGGTGTCTTCACCGACGATCTGGATCTGGTCCCCGTTCACGTACTCCTTGAGGTTCGCCGTGAGGTCGTTCAGGTTCGCCGTGCTGAGGTCGCTCGGGATCGGGGTCTCCGTACCGGACTGAATGGTCGTGGAGAAGCCCACCATCTGCGTCAGGTCAGCCACGCCCGCCGGCGGGTTGAGGTCAACAGAGAACGAGCCGCCCTTGCGGTTCGTCGAGATCGCGATCTGCCCGGCCCCGTTCACGGTGGCCGTCACCTCCTGACCCGCGTTGATGGCTGCGGCGATGGAGGCAGAGGTCACGTCCCCGGTGGTCGGGTCGCTCGACACGATCACCTGCTGGGGCACGCCGCCGTTGGCGATGAGCTCCATGGCGACGATGTCTCCCGGCGCCCCTCCCACGGAGGAGACGTTGTAGGTCGCGCTCGTACCAGTACTTGCGATCTCAGCTGCCGTCCCCATGGAGAACGAGGAGTTGGCGGAGAGCAGCTCCGCCAGAGGGCCCTCGACCACCGCGGACAGGTTCCCCTTCATGGTCACGTCCGTGGTGACCTGCGGCGGGAAGAGCGAGGCCACATCAAGGGAAATGGCGGCGCCACTCGGGTTCAGAACCCGCATCCCCGAGCCCTGATCCACGAGGTTCTGCTGGGAGTCCAGACCGAAGGTCCCCACCCGGGTAAAGCTACGGCCCTCGCTACTCTCGAGCGCGAAGAAGCCCCCGCCCTCGAGGGCGAGGTCAAAGACGCGGCCCGTGTCGGAGAGCGCGCCCTGGGTGAAGGTCTGATCCACGCTGGCGAGGCCAACGCCGTACCCGACCTGCATGCCATTGATCCCGCCGACGCCGCTCCGCGGACCGCTCGCGAACCTGAAGTTACGAGAGAAGTTATCCGCGAACACGGCGCGGCTCTTCTTGTAGCCGGGCGTGTTCTGGTTGGCGAGGTTGTTACCGATGACGTCGATCCACTGCTGGTGCGATCGCATCCCGGAGAGGGCGGAATAGAAGGATGAAGGCATAAGACTACGTTTGGCTCAGGTGGTGGATTCGAAAGGAGGCGAGGCGCGGGCCGTCGTGGTTCAGAAGGACTCGCCGGAGCCTTCGCCCTCGCCTTCGCCTTCGTCCTCGCCGACGATCTCGTCCCCGTCACCGACCTCGCCGAGGACCTCGGCGACGCGGGCGAGGGGCACATCGATCCCGTCGATACCGAGGAAGATCTCGCCGTTCTGGACCCTCGCGGAGTCCACGGCGCCCTGGGCCATCTCACCCGAGACCGGGTCGAGATAGCCGACACGCTGGCCCACGAGGCCGCTGGCACCCGTGAGCTGGTCCATCAGGGCGTTGCCCTGCTGCAGGCGGGCCATGCCCACCAGGTTCTCATTCACGAGCTCCATCTGCTCCAGCGAGGAGAACTGCGCCAGCTGGGCGGCGAGCTCCTCATTCGACTGAGGCGACATGGGGTCCTGGTTCTGAAGCTGGGTGACCAGCAGCTGCGTGAACGCGTTCTTGTCGAGCTGCTGGTTGGCCGTCGCATTGGAGAAGCTCCGCTGCGCGTCCTGAATTCCGATTCCGTCAATCATGGCTGCCTGCTGTTGTGGTTTGAGTATCAGGCGGTGAGGTCCACACCGCCCTCGGCGGTGCGTGTAGCGAGTTGTTGGACGAGCGCCTCGGGGCTGGCGATGGGACTGGCCTCATCGCCGCTCTGGCCCCGGCGCGCACCGGAGTCCTGCCCGCGCTCGCCTTGTTCCGAGCGGGCCTGGGCGTCCGCTTCGGCGGAGGTCATCAGCCCGAGGTTGAGCTCCACGCTCTCCGCGCCGTCCCGACTCAGCCAGGCCCGAAGCTCGGGCGCATGGGCCTCGAGGACGGCCAGCGTCTCGGCGCTCTCGGCGGCGATGGACGCGTGGACGACGCCCTGGTCGACCTTCACGTGGAGCCGCAGGCGGCCGAGGTCAACGGGGTTGAGGTTGATGGTGGCCTCTCGGTCGCCGCCCTGGATGCGCACCTTCAGCTGCTCGAGGATGGCCTCCGCGCGCTGCATGGAGGACGCGGGCTTGGCCGGCGCCGTCTTGTTCGTCGGTGCACCCGCGGCCGTCTCGACCCGGGTGCCCGCGGCGGTCGCAGCGGCGGGTGGGCGGTTGCCACCGGATGCCACCCCGGGCAGAGGCTGGCCCGTCCCAGGGGCCCTGAAGACCCCCGAGATCGCCGGCGCGGGTCCGGCAGAGGCCCCCATGGAGAGCGTCATCGGACCCGTAGGCTGCTGGGGCTGGGCCCCGAGGGTCGGGCCATAGGGCGCCTCGGTGACGTCCTCAGGCTCGATGGTCGAGCCCTGGGCGTCACTGGCGTCGGTCCACCCGGCGGCCTTCTCCTGACCGGAGAGCTTGCCGCCGTGGCGCCCGGAGGCTGCCTTCTGCCCGCCTCTGAACTCTGCGCTACGACGGCTCGACCCTGACTGTTCGGTGGCGCGGTCCGCCTGACGCGCGGCGTCATTGCGCTGGGCATCGGCCCGGGCGTCACGCACCTGCTGATCATCTCTGACCGCCGACTCGCGGCGCCTGACCTGCTTGGCGGAGTCCGTTCGCCCATCACGAATGCGTGCGGCGACGTTGTCTTCCACCTCTTCACGGGACCGTCGCGTCATCGTCGATCCTTCGGATGACTTCAGCTCCAGGTACTCCGAGAACCTCCCCGCGGCGGGCGATCCGCCTGGGCTACCCGCTCCAGGGGTGGTGGACGTGGGCGGCCGCTCCGTGCCGAGCGCCCGCCCTTCCATATCCATGGAACGGAGATTCGAATGGGACTTCAAATACTCCATCGACGGCCATGAAGCAATGGCCGTGCCAAGCGCGCCGCGGGGCCGCAGGCGAGGTCTCGGCCACAATCAGGTGGAAGACCTTTCCGGCCCCGGAAAGTCCTTACGCCCCTTTCTTTCGCAGGTCCGCCGACCCGTCGTCGTGACCGATCACCAGCGTGCGCGCGAGGTTGATGAAGAGGCCGGACTCCACGACTCCAGGGATCGCGTCGAGGGCCAACTCCAGCTGGGCGGCGTCCGAGATGCCGCCCTCGAAGTGAACGTCGAGGATCTGGTTGCCGTTGTCGGTCAGGTAGGAGGCGCCCTCCGCCCCCCGCAGCTTCGGAGCACCGCCGAGCGCCCGGATCCCGCGCTCCACCGCCGCCCGTGCGAAGGGGACGACCTCGACGGGGAGGTCGAATGTGGTCCCCAGGGTGCCCACGACCTTCTCCGGGCCGACGACGACCACCATGTGCTCGGTGGCGGCCGCCACGACCTTCTCACGCAGCAGCGCGCCGCCGCCGCCCTTGATCATGGCGTAGTCCCCGTCGATCTCGTCCGCCCCATCAATGGTGACGTCGAAGCGCTCCACCTCGTCACGGGTC
>Ga0213863_10000852_pt1 | contig 22751 bp, 19 predicted proteins | sample PICome_8_FD_160128 | JGI IMG/M metagenome (GOLD analysis project Ga0213863, IMG submission 160128) | Coastal seawater microbial communities near Pivers Island, North Carolina, United States - PICO497 | ecosystem: Environmental > Aquatic > Marine > Coastal | place: USA: North Carolina... | reverse complement strand
CGGTCGGAGTATTCGCACTGTGCCGCTGAAGCCTCAGATAGCTGCAGCGTGATGATCGGGCTGCAGGCTCAAGCAAATCTCCTTTTTGTTGAGACTGACCCCGGATTTACTTTCTCAGGAGACCCTATCTGGGAGGGGGTATTGGTTATACAAATGTTTCCTGGGGAAGCTACAGCGTTTCCGCTTTAGGAACCAATGTGAAGCAGAGTGCTGGGAATCAGGGTGTCTTTGGTTATCAAGGGAAGCTGGGACTCAGCTATCTGGCTAGCAAAACGACAGATGTTTTTGTTGAGGCGACTTATCAAGGCACTGCTGGTTTCACAGTTGATGATGTGTCGTATGACCCGCTCAGCAGCTGGGGGGCACGTCTGGGGGCTCGCTATCGCTTCTGATCTGTAACGAGGGGAGCAAATGGCTGAAGCTGAGCCTGTGCTCGTCTGGTGTCAAATCATCAAGAACTCGAGGTCGAGTGAGCACGTTCGCTCGTCCTCCGAGAAGGTCATCTCTTCCATTTAAAAGATGCAGAACGGGGCACCGCTTCATCCAAGACTGTGAAAAGCCCCTGCATCATCGGAATCAAGTGTGTTTCACTCCATCCACCACTGCCAAACTGGGCACCACTGGTGGGCTGGAGGGCAATGGCGAAGGCGGTGCGTGAGGCAGGAAGGTACTGCCTGAGCTTCACCGCCGCTGGGCTCAAGCCAGAGCTCGCCGCAGTGATGGCCCGTATCCATGCCGAAACCGGCAATTGGAAACAAACGCGCGCGTTGGTGCTGGAGCGCAATGCACTGCAAACCCGCTCGCTCGCCAGCGGCAAACGGCTGGAAACTGAGTTGCGCCAGCGGCTGCAACTGCTCAACGATGAGCAACTCAAGCTTTTGGCTGAGGGATCCAGCGATGACCGCTTGGCGATGGCGTGGCTTGCCGTGCTGAAGCGCATTCAACTCACCGTGGAGCTGACGCGCGATCTGTTGCTGGACAAACTGGAAGGAAGTGATGCCCTGCTCAGACGGTCTGACATGACTGGGTTTTATGAGACCTGCGAGCAGCTGCATCCAGAACTTCAGGCCCTGTCGGTTAGCTCCCAGAAGAAGGTGCGCTCCACTGTTCTCTCGATGTTGCGCGAAGCAGGGCTACTGGAGGGCAAAGCCAACCGCTCCGGCCTGCTAGGCACCGTGCAACGCCCAAGCCTCAGCCCCCAGGCTCTTGCATTGATTGGCAATGACTCCGATCTGCGAGCCGGATTTCTGCTGATGCCTAAGCAGAAGAGGGCCAAGCGATGAGCAGCGTGAAAGGCCTCGATCAACGCCTGCAAGACATCCTGCTGCGACCGGAATTCTTGGAGATGCGCGGGGTCGCTAAGGAAGTGCCGATTTTCATCCAGACCTACAGCCCCTCAGATGACGACGAGCTGCGGCGTGTGGTGGATGGCACCGTGCAGGTGCTGCGTCAAAACGGCATCCGGGTGAAGCACGTGGATCTGTTTGAACTGGTGTTGGAGCTGCTCGACGCCAAGGGTTATCTGGATGTGGTGTTGGAGGAAGAACCCGACTGGAGCAAAAGTGATCTGTTCGACACCCTGCAAAACGTCGCCGAACCCACCAGCGCCCTGATCCCGAAGTTGATGGAGGCTCTTGGCGACGACAGCCAAGTAAGCCTGATCACCGGATCAGGCCGTGTGTACCCCTTCCTGCGCACCCACACGATTCTTGAAGCCCTGCAGCCGGCGATGGTGCGCCACCCAGTGGTGATCTTTTTTCCCGGTGAATACAAACAAGACGCCGATGGCGGTTCGTACCTGCGGCTGTTTGGCACCAGCACGCTCAGCAAGATCGAAAACCCCCATTACCGCGCCACCAACCTCAACTACTTCGGCAGCCTCAACCCATGACCGCCACCACCATCCAAGAGCTGTTCGAGAAGCCGGTTGATCGCCCGATTGATGGCGTGATCAAGGCGGATGACATCCGCAATTTGAAGATCGAACTGGATGAATACGTCGTCACCCGCGAAGTAGCGAAGGGGCTCAATGTGTTCAGCGAGGCCTACTTGCATAACCCCACCGCCAATGGCGTCTGGATCTCAGGTTTCTTCGGCTCTGGCAAGTCGCATCTGCTGAAGATGCTTTCGCTGATGCTCGACAGCGAGAAGCAGGTTGAAGACCAACGGCCTGCAGAGATCCTGCTGCCCAAGGTTGACGACGAGATCCTGCGCGCCGATCTGAAGAAAGCCACCGCGATTCCATCGCGCAGCCTGCTGTTCAACATCGATCAGAAGTACGACGGCATCGGCGGCACCCATGAAGCACCCGTGCTGGAGGTGTTCATGAAGGTGCTGAATGAGCTGCAGGGCTATTACGGCAACCAGGGCTATGTGGCGCAGCTCGAGCACGACATGGCCACCCGGAGAGAGTTCGAGCCGTTTCAGCAGACCTACGCCCGAGTCAACAACCGCCAATGGAGTGACGACCGCGATGCCGTCGCCACGGTGACCAAGCGCAAGTTCGCCAAGGCCTACGCCGAACACTTCGGCGGCAGCGAAGACGACGCGATCCAGGTCATCAACGACGCCAAAGAGAACTACCGCCTCTCAATCGAAGGCTTCGCGGAACGGGTGCGGGAGTATCTCGATCAACAGGAACCCGGCTTCCGGCTCAACTTCTTTGTGGATGAAGCCGGCCAGTTCATCGGTCAGGAACGCAGCCGCCTGCTCAACCTGCAAACCGTGGTGGAAAGCCTGGCCACCGCCACCAACGGCAGGGCCACGGTGTTTATCACCTCTCAGGCCGATCTAGAAGGGGTGCTCGGACAGGTGAAATTTGAGCAGGCTGACGACCTCAGCAAGATTCAGGGCCGCTTCAAAACCAAGCTGTCGCTGGCCAGCGCCGATGTGCAGGAGGTGATCCAACGGCGGCTGCTGGCCAAAACCCCTGAGGAACCCGAGCAACTGATTGAAATCTATGAGCGGGAACAGGAGAACTTCAAAACCCTGTTCCGCTTCAGCGACGACTCACGCCAACTGAAGGGTTGGAGCGATTGCCAAAGCTTTTGCGGCCTCTACCCCTTCCATCCCTACCAACTGGCTCTCTTCCAGGAAGCAATCCAAAGCCTGGCGTCCCACAGCATTTTTGAAGGCCGAAGCCAATCCGTCGGCGAACGCTCGATGCTCGCGGTGTTCCAAGACGTGGCCAAGGCGATCAAGGAACTGCCGGTGGGGCAGTTGGCCAGCTTCGATCAGCTCTACGACGGCATCAGCGGGGTGATGCGCGCCGATAAAAAGCAGACGATGGCGACCGCCCAGAACCAGGTGTCAGACCTGGAGCTGCGCATCCTCAAAGCCCTGTTCCTGCTCAAGTGGGTTCCGCAGTTCAAGAGCACGGCACGCAACATCGCCATCCTGCTGATCAATCAGCCCAACTTCGACATTCGCAGCCACGAGCAGGGGATCAAAGATGCGCTGATCAACCTGGAGCGCCAGAGCTATCTGCAACGCAACGGCGAGGTCTACGAGTTCCTCACCGACAAGGAAAAAGATGTGGAACAGGAAATCAAACGCGTTGAGGTGGGCGACTCCCAGGTGCTCAAGCAGCTTCATGGAATCGTCTTTGACGACGTGCTTGGCTCGACGGGCAAGGTGCGCTTTGAAGACAACAACAACGACTACGCCATCGCCCACAAGATTGATGACGGTTTGGTGTCACGTAAAGATGCCGCTATTGCCATCAATCTGATTACTCCTGAGCACGGCAATTACGGCAACGACGCGGTGCTGGTCGGCAACAACATGGGCGGGGTGGAACTGATGGCGATCCTGCCCGATCAAGACAGTTTGCTCAATCAACTGCGCAGTTATCTCAAAACCGATCTCTATATCAAAAAGAACAGCGGAAGCGACGATGATCTGCTGGAATCCATCCTGTCTGCCCGTGGGCGGCAGAACACAGATCGGCGCAATGCACTTGAAGGGATCGTCAAGGAGCAATTACGCACTGCCCAATTGATTGTGAACGGGCAAACCCTCTCCGTTGGCGAGGGAGAACCCAAAACACGCTTTGGCAAGGCCTACCAAGAGCTGATTCGCTCGGCCTATCCCAACTTGAAGATGATTCGCGGTGTCTTCAACGAGGGCACCATCAAACAGGTGATCGAAGACCAAGACGATCTGCTCGAGGGCTCAGCGATCCAGCTTTCAGAAGCGGAAGACGCAGTTCTCACCGAGGTGTTCCGCAACCAAAACAGTGGTGAACGGCTCAGCGCCGATACGTTGGTGCGCAAGTTTGAAGGGCGGCCCTATGGATGGAGCCAGTGGGCCACGCTCACCTTCATCGCTCGCCTCTACCGACTGAACAAGTTGGAACTGCGGGAGAAGGAGCTGCTCAGCGATCGGGAAGTAATCGAAGCGCTGTGCAACAGCCGCAAGCTGGGCGGCGTAACGATCCGCAAGCAGGAGGCCTACGAACCCAGCCAGATCAATGCTCTTAGGAAATTCCACCGTGAGCTTTTCGGAAGTGAAAGCAGCGGCACTGAGGCTCGCAGCACCTGCGAGGCCTTCCGCTGCGCAATGAAAGATGAACTACAAGATCTCAATACCATGGCAGCACAGGCAGAGATCTATCCCTTCCTTGATGCCGTGAAGCCGTGGGCCACGAAGGCCAAAGCGATGGCCGAAAAAGAGAACAGTTATCTGCTCACCCAGCTCGACGACTTCAAAGATGACTGGCTGGATGCGGAAGAAGACCTACTCACGCCGCTGAAGCAATTCCTCAACGGCAACCAGAAGAAAGTGTACGACGCAGTGAGAGCCTTTGCGGCGAAGTACAGCGATGAATTCAGCAGCTTGCCCGCGGAGCAGCTGCAACCGATCACCGATCTACTTGAGAGTTCAACGCCCTATGCCGGTGGCCTGATCCCCAAGGCCAACAACGCCCAAACCGCCCTGGAGCAGCAGCTCCAAGAGCAACTGCAACAGGCCCGCGCAGCCGCCGAAGCCTCCCTCGAGCAACAGGAAAGCCAACTCAAAGCGGGTAAAGACTTTCAAACGCTCACTTCTGAGCAGCAAAGCCAGGTGTTGCAGGCCTGCGCAGTCGCTAAGGCTGACCTGCAAAACGCAACCAAACCCAGTGCGGTGACGTTGCGCTTGAACCGCTACCGAGATGCCGACAAGCCAGAGCAGTTAACAAAGATTGCTCAACTCAAAGCGCAAAGCGGTGGCAGTGGAGGCGAGACCCAACCAGCGATCAAGGTGGTGCCGGCCTCGAGCTTGCAGCCCAACTGCAACCTCAGTCAGATCACCAACAGCGCTGATCTGGAGCAATGGCTCAGTGCCTTGAAGCAAGCCGCAGAAGCTGAGCTCAATCAAGGCCATCGCATCAGCCTCTAATGCCCCCAAAACGCAGGCCAGCACAAAGTCGTGCTGATTACTTAATTCTTTTTAAGTAATCCGATGACAGGCAGCAGCCCCCTGGCCCGACGCTCTCGCCGCAGGCCCCATCAGCCCGCGACAACAACGGCAGAGAGGGATACGATGAGCCTTCCTGGCAGACCAAATCCAAGCTGTGGCAACTGTTCCAGCCACAATTACCCCCAAGCAGTCAGCCGCCAGAGCTGGCAGCGTGAAGCAACGTGTGCAGCGTTCGATCGCGGCCCGGAACGGCGAGGTGGTGCTACGGCGGGATGTGGCGCGGTTCGGCAGTCCGGCCCAAGTGAGCCGTGCGCTGAAGCAACTGGTGGCCGAGGGCAAGCTGGTGCGGATCGGAACAGGTGTGTACGCCAAAGCGGCACCTGGGCCGATCTCCGGCATCCCGATGGCACGTCAGCCGCTGGGCGCATTGGCCGCCGAAACCTTCGATCGGCTGGGCATCGCCTGGAAGCAGGGGGCGGCGCAGCGCCGTTACAACCAGCGTCTCACCACCCAGGTTCCCTGGCGCACCACATTCGACACCGGGAAGCGGCGCATCAGCCGCCGCCTGCAGATCGGCAAACGGGTGGTGGAGTATGAGAACGATCTCACCCGCCCAGCTTGGCGCCGTCGTCGAAGCCGATCAACGCGGCCTGTGTGAGCTGGATCCTTCGATCCTTGAAAAAGATCTGCTGATCACCGAAGTGCTCGGCCTGCTGGCCGAGTTTGACTGGGGCGACGTAAAGCCCGTGTTTTGCGGCGGTACCTCCTTAAGCAAGGGTCACAGGGTGCTGGAGCGAATGTCGGAAGACGTCGACTTCAAGCTGGTGTTGCCGGAGGGATGGAGTCACAGCCAGGCGCGACGTCAGCTGAGTGAGCTGCGTCAAAAACTGACGGCGCATCTGCGGCAAGCAGGGTTTGCTCTGCCGGATGAGGGCATCACCGTCTTCAACGAAAACCGCTACACATGCTTTGCACTGGCCTACGAGCCGCAGTTTCCGCTGGCAGCAGCGCTGCGGGCGGAACTGCGGCTGGATCTGGTGCGATCAAGGTTGGGATCGTGCCCGCCAAAACCTGGGGTCTCGGCCGCAATGAAGGACCGCCAGCACAATGATGCGATTCTGCTCGGACTGCACGAGATAAACGATCCCGTAGGGGAAACGCCTGATCAGGGCGCGGCGCGTTTGGTTGTGAAAGATGGGGAAAGATTGGGGCCTCTCGCTGATCCGGTGCAGTTCCTCTCTCACTTCTGCCAGGAAGCTGTGGCCCAGGCCGGGGCTCTGTTCGGCATACCAGCTGGAGGCGGCGCTGAGGTCAGCCCGTGCCTCTGGGCGGATCAACACCTGCAGGGGATGAACCATGGCGGTGAGGCGATCGCTCAGAGAGCCTGTTCCAGCTCGCCCAAGACCCGCCAGGCGTCATCACCGGGATGGCCGTCCAGATGGAAAGCCTCCAACCGGGCAGCCACAAGCTCCTGCTCTTCCGGTGTGGCGGCAGGCCCCTGTTGCTCAGCGGCGATCGAATCCCACAGGGCCTGCACCAGTTCCAGACGCTGGGGCAAAGGGAGATTCAGCAGTTCAGAACCCATCGGTTGCAGCGGCAAGCCACCGGATCGAAACAGCTAACCCACCCTAGCCAGAACATCCCATACGCCCCCTACCACCCATCCCCCTCCATGGCCGTCAACACCGCTGCTCTAAAAACCTTCGCTCCGGCGATGCGCCGGCAGTTGATGGAGGCGGTGGGCCGCAAGTTGGATCTGCTGCTCAACAGCCAAACGCCAGACACGCTGAGCACCTACGCCAAACAGATCGCTGAACTTCGAGACGAGCAAGAAAAGAGCCGTGAGCAACTGCTCGAGCGGGTTGCCTACACCTGGTTCAACCGCCTGTGCGCACTGCGCTACTTGGATGCCAAGGGATGGCACCCCTTTGGTTGCAAGGTGTTGATGCCAGCGGATGACAGTGAAACCCAGCCGGAACTGCTGAAGCTGATGCGTTCCGGCAGCTTGCCTGACGATCTCAAAGCCTTCACCAACGAGCAACGCCTGAATCAACTGCTGGATGGCCAGATCCCTACGGCAATCTCCGGTGGTGATGCTCAGGGAGAGGTGTACCGGGAACTGGTGCTGGCGGCCTGCCGCAGTTATCACAACCTGCTGCCTGATCTGTTTGAAGGATTGGATGACGCCAGCGAACTGCTGCTCCCCGATGATCTGCTGACGGAAGGATCGATTGCTGGCAGCTTCCGCAGCGCGATCTCCGATTCCGATTGCGACGACGTCGAAATCATCGGCTGGCTCTATCAGTTTTATATCTCCGAAAAGAAAGACGAAGTCATCGGCAAGGTCGTCAAGTCAGAAGACATCCCTGCAGCCACACAGCTCTTCACACCCAATTGGATCGTGAAGTACATGGTGCAAAACACCATTGGAGCGCAATGGCTGGCCACTTATCCCGATAGCCCACTGCGCGAGCAGATGGAGTTCTACATCGAGCCTGCGGAGCAGACCGATGAGGTAAAGGCAAAGCTGGCTGAAATCACACCAACAAGCCTTAACCCAGAAGAGCTCACCTTGATGGATCCCGCCTGTGGATCTGGGCACATCTTAGTCGAAGCCTATGAGATTTTTAAGGCGATTTATCTGGAGCAGGGGTATCAGCTGCGGGAAATCCCAAAGCTGATTTTTGAGAAGAATCTGTTTGGACTAGATATTGACGAGAGGGCGGCACAGCTCACCATTTTCTGCCTATTAATGAAAGGGCGTGCTGATGATCGGCGTTTGTTCGATCGAGGCATCAAGCTCAATGTGATGGCACTAAAAGACAGCACTGATTTCGACGCAGTAGGGCTTGCCAAGCATACCAATCTTTCGGACTTCGGCTTACAACTAAATGACCTCATAGAACTGAAAAACTTGTTCGAGAATGCAACTACACTTGGATCACTTATTCAGGTAGACGGGTTACTAGCGACCAACCTATCCGCGCTGAAGAAACTTTCCGATGTTGTCGGCCATGGCCTTTTTGCGAAAGAGGCTTGCAAACACTTAGAGCCGCTCGTTCAACAGGCCGAGCTACTAGCTGCGCGATACTGCACGGTAGTGGCAAACCCGCCATATATGGGCAGCCGGTACCACATCCCGATTGTCAAATCATTTCTTAAAAAGCACTATTCGGGCTATGAGAAAGATGTCTTCTCCGCCTTCATCGACCGCGGACTTTCTCTGAGCAAGCCTCAAGGCCGGCTCGGGTTCATGTCGCCGTTCGTCTGGATGTTCATCTCCAGCCACCAGGACCTCCGAAAGCGGCTGATCGATCGCGAGACGATCACAACGCTTATCCAGCTTGAGTATTCAGGCTTCGAAGGCGCGACGGTGCCGATCTGCACGTTCACGCTGCAGAAGGACCACGTAACCGGCCAGAAGGGCTGCTTCATCCGTCTGTCGGACTTCCGCGGCTCGGCGAATCAGGCACCGAAATCTCTGGAAGCAATCCAGGACAGGGATTGCGGCTGGTTCTTCGAAGTTTCCCAAGACGAGTTCAAGAAGATCCCGGGGACCCCTGTAGCGTATTGGGTGAGCAAAAGAGTCAGAGATACATTCTCTGGATCAAAGGTTTCCGATTTAGGAAAAACTCGTGTTGGCTGTCAAACAAGTGATAACAACAGGTTTTTGCGGCTTTGGCATGAGGTCTCGCAGAGCAAGGCTTGTTTTACTGCTCGCGATCGCAGCGAAGCATCTGTTTCTCAACGAAAATGGTTTCCTTACAACAAAGGTGGATCTTACAGAAAGTGGTCTGGAAATCTTGAATACATAATCAACTGGGAAAACGACGGGAAAGAAGTTTTTGACTATGCTCGTGAACTTTACGGCTCTCCAACACGAACAGTCAAAAATGGCGAATACTATTTCCTTCCTAGTATTACATGGTCAAAGATCTCGAGCGGAATTCCTTCATTTAGATACCAGCCACCGGGAGCAGTGTTTGATGTCGCAGGCGCTTCATTGTTTTTCAACTCCAAATCGAGCCGCGATCTTCTTTTATCTCAATTAAACTCAGCCCTATGCATTCAGCAGCTTGCCGCAATATCGCCGACCCTTAATTACGAAACTTCTCATATATCAGCATTGCCAATTGCAAAGAAAAACCTCATACCCGAAGAAGTTGCTTCAAGGATTTGCGATTTAGCCATCATGAAAACATCTCAAGATTGGAACTCTTTTGAAAGGTCTTGGAACTTTCGGGCACTTCCTCTCCTCGAGGCGGCTTCAGCTGAATCCCCATCGCTTGAATCAAGCTACAACAATTGGATCACTGATAACAAATCCTCCATAGCTGAAATGATGATAGTGGAGAAGGAAAATAATAAGCTTTATATTGACGCCTATAGCTTAAGCGAAGAGCTCAGCCCAATTGTATCAATGGAGCAGATCACACTTACCATTAACCCGGCCTATCGTTACAGCGGTGATAGCACAGAAGAAGAGAAATGGGAACGCTTCCAGAGCGACTCGATGGCAGAGCTTCTGTCCTATGCCACCGGCTGCATGATGGGCCGTTACAGCCTGGATCATCCTGGCCTCATTCTTGCCGATTCGCGAAGCAATCAAGACGAACAAATCGCTGCCTATGAAGCCAAAGTTGGTAAACCAATCAGCGAGATTCAGTTCAAACCTGATGCCGACGCCATCATCCCAGTGCTCGATGGTGAATGGTTTGAAGACGACATCGTTGCTCGCACCCGTGAGTTTTTAAAAGTCACCTTCCCGGAAAGCAGCGTTGCTGAAAACCTACGCTTCATTGAAGACTCAATTGGCAAAGACATTCGCAAATACTTCTGCAAAGACTTCTACAAAGATCACCTGCAAACCTACAAAAAACGGCCGATCTACTGGATGGTGCAAAGCCCCAAAGCTGGCTTCGCTTGCCTGATTTATCTGCACCGCTACACCCCAGACACCTTGCTTCAAGTGCTCAACAACTACTTCAGGCCTTATCTGCAGAAGCTGGAAGCAAGGCAAGAGCAGTTAGAGCGGGACCAGAACAACGATGCATTGCCCAAGCGCGAGCAAACCGCTGCCCGCAAAGAAGCCGAAAAGATCACCAAGGTGCTCAAGGAATGCCAGGCCTGGGAACAAGACGCCCTCTTGCCCCTTGCTCAGCAGCGCATCGAGCTGGATCTCGACGATGGCGTGAAGGTGAACTACCTCAAACTCCAAGAGGTGCTCGCCAAGATCCCGGGCCTGGCTGCCAAGGGGGATTGAGCTGATGGCTGGGCAAGACGCTTCAGCTCAGGGGCAGAGTCAAGGGCAGAGTCAAGGGCAGAGTCAGGGGCAGAGTCGCTGCTTACGCTCCGCCACCCCTCGCAGACCGTCGCCCAGATCGAAGTATTGGCCGAACTGCCAATACCTCACCTCGGCAGACCCGCCTTGCTCAACCGGATTTCCGATAAAAGTCAACCATCGAGAATCCTGATAACATGCGTTTATCGAGAATCCGCGTAAGCCATGGCCTTGGGCGAGCAGGTGATCCAGGCCCCTTCCCAGTTGGGTGTGCTGCTGCGGGGAGCCCGTCGGAAGCGGGGGATGAGCCAGCAGGAGCTGGCCCTCAAGGCCGGCGGCACCAGTCAGAACCGGCTCTCCGAGCTCGAATTGCAACCGGGGCGCTTCACCGTGGAGCGACTCCTGCTGATCCTGGCCGCGCTCGACCTCGAATTGGTGGTGCGGCCCCGGGAGACCAGCACCAAGCCCGCCGAGTGGTGATGGGCAGACCAACGCGGGCGCGCTCCCTGGCGGTATGGATGAACGGTGAACGGGTTGGCACCTGGATGTTGCCGGCGCGGGGGGCACAGACATTCACTTACGACGAAACCTGGCTGCACTCCAGCCAGTTCCGGCCGCTATCGCTGTCGCTGCCCACCGGCCTCGGGGCCTCAGCGCTCAGCGGCGATGCCGTGGAGAGTTGGTTTGACAACCTCCTCCCCGATAGCGAGCTCATCCGCCGCCGGGCCCAGGCCCGTTTTCAGGCCGCCAGCACCAGTGCCTTCGATCTGCTGGCTGCCATCGGCCGCGATTGCGCCGGTGCCGTGCAGCTGCTGCCGCCAGATCAGCTGCCCAGCGGCATCGATCGCATTGAAGCCAGGCCTCTCACAGACCAGGACATCGGCCAGCGCCTGCGCGCCGTCACGTCGGCCCCGGCTCCTGGCTCCCTGGACCCGGAAGCCGATGTACTGCGGCTTTCTGTGGCCGGTGCCCAGGAGAAAACCGCCTTCCTCTGGCACAACAACCAATGGTGCCTGCCCCTGGGCAGTACCCCCACCACCCACCTCTTCAAGCTGCCGATGGGGGTAATCGGCGAGGGGCAGATTGATTTCAGCTCCTCGGTGGAAAACGAGTGGCTCTGCAGCCAGGTGCTCCAGGCCTATGGCCTGCCGGTGGCCTCTACGGAGATGGCAAGTTTCGACGGCGAGCGCTGCCTAATCGTGCAGCGTTTTGATCGCCGCCTGCATGCAAGTGGTGCCCACTGGCTGCGCCTGCCCACAGAAGACTTTTGCCAGGCCACCTCCACACCAGCCGCAAGCAAATACGAAAACAATGGCGGCCCCGGCATGGTGGCCATTGCCGCGCTGCTGACCCAATCCTCAGAGCGCAGCGACCTAACCACCTTTTTCAAGGCGCAGGTGCTCTTTTGGATGCTGCGCGCTATTGATGGCCACGCCAAAAACTTCAGCCTCTTCCTCAATCCCGGCGGTCGCTTTCAGCTCACCCCGCTCTATGACGTGCTTTCGGCCTGGCCGGTGATCGGACGGGCCAGCGGCCAGTGGCCTCAGCAAAAACTCAGGATGGCGATGGCCTGGCATGGTGAAAAAGGGCGCTACACCAAACCCCTGGATATCACCAGCCGCCGCATGCTGCTCACCGCAAAACGGCTTGGCCTCGGCGAGGCCCAACCCATCCTCGACGATCTAATCGCCCAGACTCCAGCTGTAATTAGTTCAGTGCAGACCCAGCTGCCTGCTGGATTTCCGCAGACTGTCGCCGAACCGGTATTAACCGGACTGCAAGCTTCCGCCAGCCAGCTTCAGCTTCAACTGCTTCAGCGCCAACTCCCGTGATGCCAGCCTCCCCTGCCGCCACCAGCCGCATCCACGAGAGCCTCGACAGCGCTCTTGCCCGCAAGCGGGTGGTGCTCTGGTACGACCCCAATGGCGAGTGGGCTTCGGAGTTTGATGACTACCAACCCGCTGCGGCCGAGAAGCTGCGGGTGGAGCGCAATGAGTTCTCAGTGAAGGTGGCGATCAGCCGCGCCCCCCTTGATAAGCGCTTCCTGCTCTACCTACCCACAGCCAAGCCACCAGAACCGGATAACTGGCTGCTGGACCTGCTCTTGGCCGGCCATGAGTTCACTGCGGACCGGGCCTCGCTCGATATCCAGGAAGCCGGGCTGACGCTGGAGTTCAAGGAGCTGGCCCAGCAGCACAAGACCTTTTTCCGCTCGCCCGTGCGCACCACCAAGCTCAAGGAGTTGCTGCGGCCCAACGACAACGAAGCGGCAGTGCGGCTCAAGATGCTGGCGGTGCTGGCCAAGCAGCCGCCCGATATCGACAAGCTGCTGCTGCATGCCTTCAGTCAGCTGGAGCCGGCCAACCCCGATGGCGACGACCCGGTGGAGGCCCTCTACGGCAGCCAGCAACTGAGCGGCCACTTCTGGAAAGCAGTGGGCGAGAAGTTCGGCTACGCCAGCCCCGAGCCCAACCTGCGCGACTTTGCTGTTGGTCTGTTCAACAGCGTCAGCAGCATTGGCCCCTCTGGCGAGCTGCTGCCCCACGCCCGGGTGTTCATAAGCATCTGGAAAGACAGCCTCAGCTCCCGGCCGGCCTTTGAGCAGTGGAGTGATCATCTGGCCGGTGTATTGCGCGTAGAGGAGCAGCTCAACGACGCGCCAGAGAGCTACGAGCCAGATGACGACGACAGCTATGAGTTGATCGAGCGCTTTGTGCTCAGCCGCCTGCTGCAGCGTTTTCAGGGCGACGTCTCAGATACGGAGCTGCTGGAGACGATCCGCAACCGCAGCAGCTCCTGCTGGTTTGGCAAGCACCAGCACGGCTACCGCGCCTTGGAGCAGGCGATCACCTTCCGCGGCTTGCTGGCTAAGGCTGATCTGCAGGTGCCCAGCTTTGAGGAGGGGCTGCAGCGCTACTGCAACGGTTGGTGGCGCCTGGATCAGGCCTACCGCCGCTGCATCTTCCACGCCCGCACCTACCAACAGCCCGGGCTGCTCAAGCCGTTGCGCGACTGGCTCGAGGCCCAGTACGTCAACAACGTGCTGTTGCCGCTCACCAACCGCTGGAGCGATCAGGTGGCTGGCCTGGCCAGCTGGGGATCGAGCACCCTGCCGAGGCAGAAGGAGTTCCACATGCGCTACGTGCATGCGCCGCTCTCCTCCAAAGGTCTCAAGCGCCTGTTCGTGGTGATCTCCGATGCCCTGCGCTACGAGGCCGCCCGAGACTTTGCCGATCGGCTCAACAGCCAGGCCGGCAAGGGCTGGCAGGCCGAGGTGGATGCCCTTTTGGGTGTGCTGCCTAGCTACACGCAACTGGGGATGGCTGCGCTGCTGCCCGGTGCCAAGCTGGGCCTCAACCCCAGCGATTCCAATGCCCTGGTGGATGGCCAGAGCGCCACAGGCACCGACAACCGCGACAAGCTCCTCAAGGCCTACGCCAAGGGCCGCGCCAAGGCGATCAAAGCGGAGGATTTCCTGAGCCTCGCCACCAGCAAGGAGGGTGCTGAACTCACCCGCGACTACTACTTGATCGTGATCTACCACAACTGCATCGACCGGATCGGCGACAAGCGCGAAAGCGAGGCCGACACCTGCCAGGCAGTGGAGCAGACCTTTGATGAGCTGGACGCGATCCTGCGCAAGATCGCCAGCCTCAAGGGCAGCCAGGCGGTGATCACCGCTGACCACGGCTTCCTTTTTCAACAGGAACCAGTCGATGCCAACGACCGCGCCGAGTTCCCGCCTGCCAGCGAGCTCAGCTTCAAGAACCGGCGCTTTGCCCTGGGCAGTGGCATCAAGGCCAGTGCCGGCCAAAAAGTCTTCACGGCTGGCGAGTTGGGCTTGAGCGGCAGCTGGGAGGCAGTCTTCCCCCTGGGGCTTGATCGCTTCCCCCGCTCAGGCTCAGGTTCACGCTTCGTGCATGGCGGCACCTCCTTGCAGGAGGTGGTGGTGCCGGTTATCAAGCTCAAACGCGAACGCAAGGACGAGAGCCGGGTCGTGGAGGCCGAGCTGCTGCGGGTGCCCGCCAAGATCACCACCGGCAAGCTCTCCTTTGGCCTGTTCCAGCTGGAGCCGGTGGAGCCCAAAAAGCGCCTGCCCTTGCAGCTGCGCATCGGCCTCTACGCCAAGGCCGATGGTGCCCTGCTCTGCGCCCACCGCAGCGTGCTGCTGGATTCCGCAGCGAGCGAGGCCCGCGAGCGGGAGCAGCAGGTGGTGCTGGAGCTTTCCAACGCTGCTGGCGACTACAACAACAAGACCCTGGAGCTTCGCTTGGAGCAGCAGCTCGATGGTGTCGCTACGCCAGTTCCCTACAAGACTGTGGAGCTGAAGCTGCAGCGGCCCTTTGGCAGCGACTTCGACGACTTCTGATGGCCTTAGTCCATGGCTAAACTAATCGAGTTAATGGCAGAGGCCGCCATGCGGGAATCGTCGTGCGGAGCGGATCCCATGCGAATGGTGAACGTCCACCAGGCCAAAACCCACCTATCGCGTCTGATCGATGAGGCCCATGCGGGCGAAACCATCGTGCTGGCCAAAGCCGGCAAACCCTGGGCGCGGCTGATGCCCCTGGCGCCGCCCGTTCCCCAGCGCATCCCGGGCCGGTTGCGCAGCCGGGGCCCCCTCAGCCAGCCCGACCTACTGCTCGAACCCATGGACCCCAGTGAACTGGAGAGCTGGGAGTCCGGCGCCCTGCTGCCTGAGGCGCCGCAGCGATGAGCAGTGGGGACGCCTACCTGCTGGACAGCCACGCTTTGCTGTGGTGGTGGTTTGATCCCGATCGCCTTTCCGGCGCTGTGCGCGAGCTGCTCAGCGACCCAGCTACTCCCGTGCTGGTGAGTGCGGCTTCTGTCTGGGAGCTCAGCCTCAAGCACCACCAGGGCAAGCTGCCCGAACTGAACGGCGTGATCGCCGATCTGCCTGGCTTGCTGCAAGCCGATGGCTTTGAAGCGCTGCCGATTTCCCTGGCCCATGGGCTGCGGGCAGGCGGTTACAGCCAGCCCCACCGCGATCCCTTTGATCGCATGCTGGCGGCCCAGGCCGAACTAGATCGACTGGTGCTGCTCAGCGCCGATCCCCAGCTTTCCAACTTTCCCTGCCAAACCCTCTGGTGAGATCCGATGGCCCCTGAAGCACCCAGCCCCCTGGATCAGAAAATCCTGGAGCACTTCCCTGGCTTGGTGGTTCGCAAGGACCTCACCACTGAGCTGAAACAAAACGCGGTGGTGCCCACCTACGTGCTCGAGTACTTGCTCGGGCAGCACTGCGCCACCGACGATCCCGAGCAGATCAAAGACGGGCTCGAATCCGTGCGCCGGATCCTGGCGAAGCACTATGTGCACCGCAACCAGGCAGAACTAGTCAAATCCACGATCAAAGATCGCGGCAGTCACAAGGTGATCGACAAGCTCACCGTGTCGTTCAACGAGAAAGCGGGCTTCCACGAGGTGGAGTTCACCAACCTCGGCATCAAGAAGGTTCCGATCGACGACTCCTACGTCAAACGCTTTCCCAAGCTGCTGGTCGGTGGCATCTGGGCCATCACCGATGTGGAGTACGAACTTCCGGTGGATCCCAAAGCCAGCCCATGGCAGATCTCTGGCCTCAAGCCGATCCAAGTGGCCGGTGTCGACCACAACGATTTCCTCAAAGCACGTGCGCAATTCACCACCGATGAGTGGATGGATGTGCTGATGCAAAGCGTTGGCTTCAATCCAGAGCCCTTTTCCAAGAGGGGAAAGCTGCTCACGTTGATTCGCTTAATCCCCTTCTGCGAACGCAACTACAACCTGCTCGAGCTGGGTCCGAAGGGAACGGGTAAATCGCATATCTATGCGGAGTTCTCCCCTCACGGGATGCTGATTTCAGGCTCGGAAGTCACCGCTCCCAAGCTGTTTGTCAGCAACGCCAACGGCAAGATCGGCCTGGTGGGCTACTGGGACTGCATCTGCTTCGATGAGTTCGCCGGTAAAGACAAAAAGGTCGACAAGACGTTGGTCGACATCATGAAGAACTACATGGCCAACCGCACCTTCTCGCGGGGCATTGAGCAGCTCTCAGCAGAAGCCTCCATGGTGTTCATGGGCAACACCCAGAAGTCGGTGGCCTACATGCTCAAGCACTCCCACTTCTACGAACCGCTCCCCGATAAATACATCGATTCGGCCTTCCTTGATCGCATCCATGCCTTCAACCCGGGCTGGGAGGTACAGCCGGTGCGCCATGAGCTGTTCTGCACCGGCTATGGCTTCGTGGTCGACTACATCGCCGAAGTGCTGAAGCACCTGCGCACCGAAGACTTCACGGGCCTCTACAAGCAGCACTTCGAGATCAGCTCGGAAGTGTCCACGCGTGATCAGACCGGCTTTGAGAAGACCTTCTCAGGTCTGATGAAGATCATTCACCCCGATGGCAAAGCCACACCCGATGAGATCAGCGAACTGCTGGAGTTCGCCATGGAATGCCGGCGGCGTGTGCGCGAGCAAATCCTGCGCATCGATGCCACCTTCAAACCCAACGACTTCGACTACAAGCCCCTGGCGGGTGGTGCAGCCGTGCGAGTGCTGACTCCAGAAGAGAAGCAATATCCCCAGTTCGCCAACCTCCGGCCTGGGCTTGTGGATTCGTCCGGTGGCCCTGATCCCGCAAACGACGATTCAACGGCAACAGCAACTGAAGCAACGCCCGGTGCGCCAGTCGCAGCCAAGCACTCAGCCGCCTCCGTTTCAGCAGAGACGGAGCTGAAAGAACGTCACTTGGTGGTGCCGGAAAACAGCAAGGGCTGGAGTTATCGGCGCATCTTTGGCGACTACGTGCGGGGTTGCAGCGGCATCATCATCAAAGACCCCTACATCCGCGCCTTCCACCAGATCCGCAACCTGGTGGAATTCCTGCGCATGGTGAATGAACTCACGCCCCAGGGGGATGAGGTCACTGTGCATTTGGTGACTGGAGCTGATAGTGATGCTCCGGAGAAATTTGAGAAGCAGATGGAGAACCTCAACCAGGTCAAAGACTCCTTTGCCGAAACGGCCACTCCGTTCAGCTTCGAGTTCGATGCCAGCCCTAACTTCCACGCCCGCAGCATCACCACAGATCACGGCTGGAAGGTCAGCCTTGATCGCGGTCTCGACATCTTCCAGTGGTTTGAAAGCTCAGCTTTCAATGCCGCCAGCAACCTCCAGGAAGCAAGGCTGACGAAGGGGTGCGAGGTGAGTTTTATTCGCATCGAGAAGGGGGCACTAGATGGCTGATCTTCCGAAGTGGCATCAGTTCATGCTTCCTCTCCTGGAGGTGCTCAAGGAGAGAGGTGAGCTTTCGAGGAATGACGCCATCGAAGCTGTGGTCCAGAGGGTTGGATTAACCGAGGAACAAATGGCTCTTAGCCAAGAGAGCAACGGCAAAAGTGTCGCTCGAGGCCGGATTGGCTGGGCATCGTCCTATCTACGAACAGCAGGAGCATTGATCGGCCCCAAACGCGGTTATTTCGCGTTAGGCCCAAACGCAGATGCATTGTTCGAACTCGGTCGGCCACTCAAACGGGCTGACCTCACTGGGTTTCAGGAATGGCAAGAGCATCAGGCTGCCAAACAGGCCAAAGGTCAATCGGCATCTGACAACACGAGCGACATCAACACGGAAGACAGCACTCCGGAAGATCTGATCGAGGCGGGCGTCAAGCAGATCAAGGAGCAATTGATATCTGACCTTTTGGCTCAGATGAAAGAAATGGATCCTCACGACTTTGAGGGCTTGGTCTTGGACGTGCTTGCGGCCATGGGCTACGGCGGTGGTTCCAGGCAAGCCATGCAAGGGGTGCCGCGCGGGCCTGATGGCGGCATCGACGGCAAGATCAATGAAGACAAGCTCGGCCTGGATCAGATCTATATGCAGGCCAAGCGCTATTCGGAGAACTCCGTCTCAAGCGAGAAAGTGCAGGCCTTCGTTGGAGCCATGACTTCAGGTGGTTGCCGTAAGGGAGTCTTCGTCACCACCAGTAAGTTCACGGCAGATGCGATGCGCTTTGCCGAAAACATTCGCGATCCACGCCTTGTGCTCGTCGATGGTGACAAGCTTGCCCAGCTGATGATTCAGCATGGTGTTGGCGTCCAAACCAAAGAAGTGATCAAGATCTCCAAGATTGATCGTGACTTCTTTGGTGTCGGAGATTGAAAGGGTTCTCTTCCCCCGCCTGCAAGATTCCCCACCACCTCATCGATCGATCTGATCTCTGCCTGCACAGGGTCTGACTTCAGCTGAGATCCAGCACAGTCCAGGTGGTGGTGCTCACTGGACCGCAGGCAAAGCCACAGGTGGTGATTTCAAAGGCCACCCAGCCTGGATGGTCAACGCTGTTGAGAAAGGCCACCACATCAACGGCCTCATCAGCTGCATCTTGAATCGCCAGATGGGCAGCCCATTGGGCCTGCAGCTCGGTGCACAGCAGCTCCGGCTCATCGGGCACCTCTTGGCACCAGACAGCACGCACGGTTGAGGCGTTCGGCTCACCGGTGTCGTTGAACACCGACTGGCCTGTGGATGGGCAGAAGAAATTCCAGTCCTCCCTCTCCAACTGGATCAGCTGCATCGACTGCTGATGACGTGCTTGCCCCTTCTTTAGCTCCGGTGTGCCGACTTGCCGTAGCACTGGTCGGCAACAGCGGAAGGGGAAGGGGGACATGCCGCAGGTCCTTCCATGCTCCGCGCCTGGGCAAGGGTTGCACTAGCCAGCCGGGCTGGTCGTTGGGCTCCGCTGCGCTGCGCCATCGGTCGGTGGCTGGCCCTTGCCGGGCGGCGCGGCTGCAGGGCGGGTCCTGCGTCACCTCACTTGTGGCTGCTCATCCGTCCCATCGCGCTTCTCTCTCCTTTCCATCACGCAATGCCAAAACCGGGCCGATTGCGGTCTCCAGCACCAGCCGCCGCACCTGCCCCTCCAGCTGCCCGCTGGCCGGTGATCAGGGTTGCTATGCCGAGGCTGGCTTTCACACCAGGCTGCACTGGGATCGGCTCGGTTCCGGTGCCACTGGAATCAGTGCTGCTGCCTTGATCAAGCAGGTGCTGGCGCTGCCGGCCTGGGTTCTGTTTCGCCATTGCGTCGCCGGTGATCAATGGCCGGATCCCGCTGATCCGCTACGCATCGATCAGGCCCTCTTGCTTCAGCTGGCCCGGGCCACACGCCATCTGCGGGCAGCCTGGTCATTCACCCACTACCCGATGAGCCCCGAAAATCAGTCCGCATTGCAGCAAGCAGCGGCCAAGGGGTTGGTGGTCAACGCCTCCACCGAATCCCGCCGTGCGGCAGCGGCTTTAGTGCGCCAGGGCATCCCGGCGGTCTGTGTGGTGCCGTCCGATGCACCAGCGGTGTTCCACCACGAGGGCGTGCGCTTTGTCGCTTGTCCGGCCTGCCGCACCGGTGCCGGCCCCAGGATTCAGTGCAGCAGCTGTGGCGGCCGTTTTGGTCTGCCCCTCTGCGCCCAGGCCGATCGGCCCTTTGTGATCACCTTCCCGGCCCATGGCCCCCGCGCAGCGGCAGCCACGGCCCACTGCAGCTGATGGGATTGCCCCTGATGAATGGGCTTGCTCCGGGCCGCTCCAGTCTGAGGCCCTCCTGATGTCGGGCCTCCGCTGGGCTCGGTCCCGTCGCTGCGCCGCACTGGCGCCGATCACCATGGCACCCACCCACGTTGCTGCCGCTTTTGCCTCCCCCCAGGAGGATCCATTCCTGTTGCTGGAATCCACGCTCAAGGCGGTGGAGCGCATCCTGCGGCATGCCGCTCAGCAACCCCTGCAGCGCTGCTGGATTGATCACCCCTATGGAGAAGAGGAACTCACCCGCCTGGAGGAGGAGGTGATCCCGGCCATCAGCCGTTGCCTGCAGCGCATTGATGAAATCGATCGTGCCCTGGAGCAGCAGCTGGAGGGGCAACGAGAACAGTCCCTGCAACGCCAAGCCAATGGAGGTTTGGATGGCGGCTGAGGGCTCCAGCACCCTCCAGATCCACTGTTCAGCGGTGCTGCTGCATGGAGCCGTTCACAACCGTTCCTTCTGCTCGGCTTGCAGCCATGCCATGGCTTCTGCAGGACTGATGGTTTCGCACTGCGCATCCAGCCAGCGCAAGCGCTGTTCCTGCCGCTCCTCCTCCATTGCTCGCTGCAAGTCCACGCGGGTGATCCGATAGCCGAGTTTGCGGCCCGCCAGGATCAGGGCATCGTTCGTGCGGCAGTGGCGCAGCAGCCAGCGGATCGAGGAATCCTGCTCGGCATCATCGACGAACCGCTCGAGTTCCTGCCTGCTCACTGATGCTGCACCTCCACCGCCCGGGTGATCTGCAGGATGCCGTGAATCCAGACAATGACCAGGTTCACCGCGCTACTGATCCATGCGATCGGCTTGTTCCAGCTCCCGTGCCGCAGCCAGCAGGGCGCTTTTGCTCAGGCCGCGATCCAGCCACACGCCATGCCGTTGCTGCATGGCCGTGATGATCGCTGCCTTGGTCATCGCCTGCAGATCCATGCCATCGGCGCTGCCGGCGGTTGGTTCCTCAACGGCTGCCGCCATCGCTTCTGTTGCTGGCATCAGCATTGATGGCTCGGCTTCCGCGTCCTGCATGGCCTCGCTCACGCTCACCGCAACACCATCACCCTCCGCTGCTGCTGGTGTTGCGGTTGCGGTCATCCCCTCACCATCAGCCCCATCGATCACCACCGGATCCGCATCAATGGCTGGTGTTGTCAGCGCTTTTGCTCTCGCCTCTGCTGGGGGCATCGGCGCATCCAGGCCATTCAGCCGTTGCCAGCCCAACGCCTGCCAGCCCGCGCCATGCACCGCCGGGGTGTGGATGATCCGCTCCCCCAGGCGGTAGCTCTGCCAGTCCTCGCTGCTCTGTCCCATCGCGTTTCGTTTGGTGGTGGGCTGTCCTGATGGGGTGGCTGTCATGGCAGCAGCGAGCGGCCGTTGATCTCCAACCGCTCCACCCATTTGCTCTGCGCTTCCTGATAGCCGCTGTCACCACTGCAGAGCAGCAGTGCCGGGGTGCGCTCCGCTGCTGGCAGGCCGCCATCACCGCTGACCGCATCCACCAGGCGGGCCTGCGGGCAGGCAGCCAGCAGATCCGTCAGGGAAAACACGTTCTCCAGCCAGCTGCTGCCGTTGCTCAGCACCGGGCTGATGCCACCGGGGGCATTGCTGCCGTCGTAGCCCACGATCAGCACACCGTGGGTGTCTGCCTGCCAACGGACCGTGAGCCGATTGCTGCCGTCATTGCGCGTAACGCCAATCACCTCGCTGATCGCCGGGCTGAGTTGATCGCTGCAGCACACCAGCACGCGGATGTCTTCCCCGGCGGGATCACCAGCAGCGTTCAAGTCCACCAGCAGATTGATGTAGGGCGTGGCCACCGTCACAGCTTGTGCTGGTTCCACATGGGGCCCAGCTGGACCGGCCTGGTTCTGCCAGACGATCAGCAGCTGCTGGAGTTCCCGCAGGGGCAGCCGGTCCAGACCGCAGGCGCCGTAGATCGCCTTGTTGCCGCTGCCGCCGCCCTGGAAGGCACCGGTCTCATTGGCCTGTGCGCTGGTGCTCAAGCTGATGCCAACACCGCTGCAGTGCGGTTGCACCCGGGCGCTGTTCACCGAGCAATCGATCCCCGCCTGTGGCGGTCTGCGGCGCGGCATCTGCTGCCGCCAGCCCTGCTGCCGCCAGCGGTTGGCATGCACCACCGGCACCAGCTGCTGCAGGTTGTCCTTCTCCAGCGAGCGCCAGCTGCGGCTACCCGGCAGCAATGGCATCACAACGGCTCGGTTCTCTTGGCTCATGGCTGTCTCCTCAAGCAGGCGCGGTTCAGGCGGGGAGGGTGGCGGTCAGGCCACAGCTGAGATCGGCCGGTGTACCCGGACTGGCGATCGCCTTGGCGGCTGCCATGCACGGCCACTGCACCTGGTCTGCATCGGCGGCATCGATCTGCAGGTCATGGCCGCTGATGAACGCCTCCACCCGCCCGCCTTCTGCCGGCAGCGACACCGTGGCAGCGCTCTGGAAGCTGCCGAGGCTGCCATCCATCCGCTGCGGTGCCA
>Ga0213863_10000844_pt1 | contig 22823 bp, 32 predicted proteins | sample PICome_8_FD_160128 | JGI IMG/M metagenome (GOLD analysis project Ga0213863, IMG submission 160128) | Coastal seawater microbial communities near Pivers Island, North Carolina, United States - PICO497 | ecosystem: Environmental > Aquatic > Marine > Coastal | place: USA: North Carolina... | reverse complement strand
GTGACTTAAAAAAAAAGTAAGCAGTCGTTCTCATAGCCAAATGAGAAACGGCGGTAAAACTGGAGGCAGTAAGAAAATGTCTGGTGGAGGTATTATACAAGACAAATTAGATGATTTTTATACGCTAAAAGAGACTAACGAAGATTATGACGAAAATGACGATTTTGGAGTGTTTCAGAAAGCGTATGATTACGCTAAAAAACACTTAAAGCAATCTGATACCAGCAAAATTTATGGTATGGATACAGAAGGAGACTTAGAGTGGGAACTTGATGTTAAAACCAAAGACGTAACAGATAAAATTTACGGAGACGCAAAAGACGGCTATGTAAACGTATCTTCCGGTCCTGGAGTTGTAATTATTGAAGACGCTGGAATAGAGCAAATTCTTTTTACTAAAGATTCAGCAAACTCTTTTGGTTTTATACAATACATTGAAGCGAGATATGGTAGAAAAATGTCATACGGAGGAAAAATGAAAGACTGCTAATTTAATAAAAAACATAATGAAGACACCTAAAAAAGCAAACGCAGGAGCGTATTTGGCTATTGCTCAACAGGCAAAAGGAGTTGCTCCCAATGCCGTTGACGCACTTGACCGAAAAATTGCACGAAAACTTGACGGACCAAAGTATAGCGATGCCCCTTTGTTTGCTAAAAAGGGTGCTTTGATTACAATGTCAGATGGTCACCAATTTAAGAAAGTATCAAAAACTTTTGCGAAAAAAAACTGGAACAAAGTTGAGATATTTGGAATAAATCAGGATGAAGACTATGAGGGAGTTATAGACTCAAAAGACGAGATTGAAAACTATGACGATTTTGGAGTAGAGACGAGTACAAAAATGTCTACTGGCGGAACTACAATTATTGATGAGACAGGTAGCAATGTGCCGAGCGATTTGGTGGACGTTTTTAACGAGTTTGATGAAGACGCTGACTCATATAAAGAAATGGAACGGTTGAAGTTAAAAGCCAACGAGTTAGGATATGACTTTGATTATGATTTGAGTGGTGGACCGACAGAGTTTTGGAAACTTAAAACTGGCGGTTACATTTTGAAGCAGTCTCATTTATCGTCAGAGGAGTATCAAAAAGCAAAGAAACTTAAAGGTTTTGACAAAAAAGATTACACTTGGAACGTAGCAACAAAATTGTACGATAAGAGCGTAAGAAAAATGCACGGCGGATATATTGAATCTATGGGAGATGACTTTAATAAGGGTCTCGATAGAATTACTATGGCTTTCAAAAAGTGGTACAACGGTCCGATGACAGAATTAGACGATGTAATGCCGGCTATTGAAGATATTGCAGACTATGTAAAATCAAGACTTATTTCTGAAATATCAAGTGTAGACATATATGCTTTAAAACCACAAGGCAGTTTTGATGACTCTGACAAAGTTGTCGCAAGACTAAATAAGAACGCACCTTTTAAAATAGCAGACGAGCAAGGCAACGGATGGAGAGTTTATTTTGAAAACTTTCCACAAATTATAGTTTATGCTACTCCATTTTGGGACGAGGAGCCAGGTACTACAATAGTATTTAGAGATGATGACGATGAGGTTATTTATGAACATTTTTTGCCATTTGATTATAAAGAACCAATGTTGTCGTTTGAAGACTTATACAAGTATTACAGAATGGCAGTTATTCCTTGGGTTGAGGAGTCTATGTATAATCTAATAGTTGAGCGTAATTTTAACTACTTTGTTGAAAGAGGAAAGCATTACGACATTCTTGATTTAGGAATGAACGAATGGATGCCAGACTGGGAGTTTTTAGGACCAGCAGTTCCAAATAATGAGACGTTTGAGTATTATATGCACAATTCGAGTAGTACAAAAGGTTTTATTGCAGTTGTCAACGAGATTAAAACGACAATGTTTGTTGAAACAAGAAACTTTGAAACAGGAGACACTATTGTAGACGGAGACCACACAAAACCATTTGAAGGAAAAGATAGCGTTTTGAAGCAACTTGAAAATCTTGAAAACGGTCAAGAACTTATACTTACCAGTTATGACTCTGTTTCAAAAGATGAAGACACTTACTATGCTTATAAGCAAGGTAGTCCATACGCTTACGCAGGAGAAGGTATTGTAATAGACGACTTAAAAACGCACCTTTGTGATATTATTTATAGTTGCATAATTGACGACTATGAAGGTATCCAAGTAGACGATGATAGACTGGTGTTTATTGGTGACGTACAATTTGATAGTAGAGCGTTGTCATTTACATTGCCAGAGTTATTGGATGATTTGAGAACTGGTTTAATCAGACCACATTCGAGTCAGTACGAAACTGGTGGAAAAACTAATCGCTATGAGCAAGGTGGAACAATATATGAATTTTCATACAGAGATGAGGAAGGCGATTTGTACGAGGAAGTCTTTGATACGTTAAAAGAAGCAAAAGACACTATCAAAGAATATCGTAAAGAAGGTTATGACATTATCGAAACGTGGATATATAAAGACGGTCAATTTAAAGGCAGATTTGAGACTGGTGGAAAAACACAAACTATGCTTGGAAACAAATTGTCTGAAAAGTATCCAGAATTTAACGAAACAATCAAATACGCAGGAGATACATTGACATTGTTTACCGTTTTTACTGAAAAAAATAAAAACTGGGATAGCGAAGCACAAAAAATGATAGACAACGAGAAGCGTAGAGGACGCAGAGCGGCAGTTATTCATAAAGGAAAGAATCACGGACTATATTTAAAAGCACAATTTGACAAAGGTGGATACGTGGTTGGTTCAGAGGTTTTATTTAAGTCAGGTAGAAATGGAGACGAAACAAGAGGACAGATACTCAAAGTATTAGACGGAAATGAGTACGCAGTAGCGTCTGGTTTCAGTCAAACGCTGGTTAAAAAAGACGACATAATAGGAAAAGCGCCAGAGAAAAAATGGTATCAATTTGAAGACGGTGGAAAAACTAAAGAAAATTGGGTGCAAAAATCTGTTGAGGAAATGGAGAAAAAAGGCACGGTTGGTTTATTTACCAAAAAAGCAAAAAAGGCGGGAATGTCTACAACTGCTTACGCTAAAAAAGTCTTAAATAAGAAAAACGAAAAGAAATATTCGTTAAAGACACGCAGAGAGGCGCAATGGATGAAAAATATGAACCCAGAACTATTTAAAAGTTAATGAAAAAAATAGTAAATTTGTACAGGACCAACAAAAAATATATAGAATGGAATTAAAATACGTTGCAGAATTGCAAAAACACAATCTTGATGTCTCTGAATTGCCGGAAGACGCAAAAACAGGAATTGAACAAATCGGACAAGTTGCAAGAGCGATGAATATGCTCGAAGCAAAAGGTAAAAACCCAACTAAAAAAACTTTGAATAAACTCAAAGCGATGGACAAGTGGGTAACTTACGAAATTATTGATTTCGCAAATGAAACCGACAAGAACGCAGACACTATGCCGGTTGAGGTAGAAGACTTTTTAAACGACTTGGAAGATGAAAACGAAGAATTTGATAACGCAGAAGATATGACAGACACTCAAGAAACAATAGAAGTAGACCCAAGAGGAGTTGAAATCGAAAACGAACTATCACGTCTTTATTCGGAAGGAAATAGAAAATTAGATATTGAAGACTTGCAATCTAAATCAAGTACGATATATGACCTTTTGTTTGACACTTACGAACCAGAGGAAGACAACGGCATTGAAACGACTCGATATAAGATTATTGAGAGAAATGACGGATTATTTTATCTTACAAAAAAATAAAGAATATGGCAAATGCGTTTATGACGGCAAAAGAGAAGGCACGTAAAAGTGGCGCTAAAAGTTTTACTTACAATGGTACGACATACGTACAAAGTAAAACAAAGACGGGAATGGTAATATACAAAAAGAAATAATTATGATAACTCAATTTGACACCTCTGGTGCAACATCGAAAAAAGGCGGGAGCAGTAAACTTTTAATGCTCGTTGGTCTTGGAGTTGGCGGCTTTCTATTATGGAAATATGTCATCAAACCAAAAATGGACGAAAATAAAGAAGACAAATAATGAAACCAGGATTAGCGGCAACTTTAACTGACAAGACTCAATCAAAGCAGATTAGTTTTCTATTTGGAGCAGTAGCGTTTATCGGTGGTGTTTCGGGTTTACTTATTTACTTTCAAAAACGTAAATTTAGCAAGGAACAGGCAGAATTATTCGCTCTTGAGAAAGAGATTAAACTTCTGACATTGAAGAAACTAAAAGGCGAAAGTTAGAAAATTACTTGTTCGTTCAATAAATCTTTGTATATTTGTGCAAATTCAAAACACAAAATAGTATGCAAAACGATATTGAATATTGCTCTTGTTGTGGAGCAAAGTTAACAGGTAGATACGAGCGTTTATCAAAAGGTCTTGTATTAAGTTTATTAAAAATACGAGCGAAAGTCCTACACGAAAGCGAGAAAGCAAATAAACTCGTAAATAAGGTGCATTTATCTAACGACTTGAATCTATCTAAAAATCAGTACAACAACTTTCAGAAATTACGCTACCACGGTCTTATTGCTCATTATAAAGACCCTATAACAAAAGAGTACGAATCTGGATATTGGATTGTAACAAAAAGAGGAAACCAATTTTGTAAAAATGAATTGTTAGTACCCAAAAAACTTCTCATATTTAGAAATAAGATAGAGGAACGCTCGGAGGAAAAAGTTAATTTTAGAGACGTATTAACAGAGGAAAATACTCCTCATTGGTATCAGAAAGAAGACTATCAAATGGACTTTTTAGATACTAACGATTTCGATGATAACGAAGACAAAGACGATAACCAATTAGATTTGTTTGATTAAAATTGTCCTATGGTGTAACTGGCAACACGTTTGGTTTTGGTCCAAAAGAGTCGAGGTTCGAGCCCTTGTGGGACAACAGAGAGTGAGTGATTGAACAACAATTACTTTAGACGCATTAGATTTGTTCTGGTGCGTCTTTTTTTGGCTCTATTGATAAGCAATTAACATTAGTGTACCAATGATTGTGTTTGAATCGGGAAGACACAAAAAACATAATTGTTATTTCGTCTCCTGCTTTATAGTTTTTTTCTATTTCTTGAATCTTATCTGGCTTACAAAGAATGTTTACGTGCCTTGGCTTTTTATGACCTACGAGAATTGTAACGCTTGGAAAGTCAGTAACGTTATTTATCTGTTCGATACACCCTTTAATTCTATTGTAATATACTTGCTTTGTTTCGTGTAACATAATCAGTTTACCATAAGGTTACCACTTATACAAATATACTAATCTCGGTTTTAATACCGATTTGTTTTAAAATGTACACTTATTTTGACTACTTTTGTACAAACCAGTTTAAGCGAATGTCAGACAAAAAAGAGGTAGATAATCTGCTACGAAACATACAAAAAGGATTGAAATTATACTCGGTTACTGAATTAAACGAGGCGATAATATCATTTCTAAATAAGAAAAATGACAAGAGTTTAGAAATAGATAAGGTAATGTCTTTAGTGTGTAAAGAGTATAGTATTACAAAGTCCTCGTTAAAAAGCAAGAACGCAAGAGGAACATTGCAAGAGGCAAAACAAATAACTTATTGCTTGTTGCACAACGTACTTGGATTATCTATAAGATTCATTTCAACTAAAATATTTTTTAACTGGCCAACTTCGGTTGCCATAGGCATAAAAAAATTAAAAGATGGCGACATTAACCATAAACAAGACAAAAAATTTATTGAAAAGTATCTGCATTTGCAAGGTGAACTAATTAAAGACATTTGTATTTAAAATTTTAGAATGAAAATTTACATTAAAAGAGGAAATAAGAACTACAAAGAGCGTAGAATGTTAGACCAGTTGGAAAGTGTTCTTGCTGAAAAATTTGCTCAAGACCCTTCGTTTAAAGTTGTTCCGGCAACAAATTTTAAAGAATTAAGCACTTTGTATTCAACTCACGTAGTAGAACCGGCAGAGGAAGTTGACTACACAGAAATAAAAGAAGAAACAGAAAATAAAGATAACACAACCCAAGATATGGCAAAAAAAGATGAAACAGAGTTAGACACTCAAGAGGCAGTAGAGTCCACAGAAACAACAACAGATGGCGGTCAATTTGTAGACCCTTTTAATCGTAAAGAACCGATTGTTAGAGATTACGTTTTTGGAGACAAGAGTATTGAGAAAGGCGGTAAAACGCCAGATAAAGCGTTTAATTCTACTCAAACATCTTTTAGCGAACCACAAAACTTTGACGAGGCATTTGTTATTCCTGATGACGATGAAGACGATAGTAAAGACAACAATTCAAGCAAAAAAACATCTTCTAATACATCTACAACCAAAAGCGAGAAATCTAATTCAGAGCCAGTTAACCCTCATTGGAACGAAATGAAGGGTAGTATGCAAAAAAAGAAAACTAAAAAGTTTGCTAAATATATCGTTGAGGCGGTTGCCACTTTACAACAAAAAGGTTTCGTATATTACGCTAATAAAGACATTAACGAAGCAAAACTCACAGAGTACGAACTTGAGGGATTGATGGACCTTTCTTTGTTAGTAGCATTGGAAGACGGACAGGAAGTTACCGTAAAGCAGTTTTTTCAAGTACAATGTCAAAAAGCAGAGGAACTTTCTCACTTGAGCAAGGAGCAAAAAGAGGATATAACTGACTCGTTAACAGAGGTTTTAATGGAGAAAGGAGCAGGTCCAACACCTACTCAAGAGTTAATGTTAGTTACTTTGACCATAATTGGCGGACAAGCGTTGACTCTTATGACATTAAAAAGTCAAACTAATAGTCTACTTGCTCAATTAAAGGCAATGAATCAAGAAGACGGTGCAAGTCAAGGATACGAGGAACCCTGGCACCAACAACAGACAGAAATGGAAAGTCAAGAACCACAATCACAACCAACTCCTCAACCAAGTCAGCCAGAGCAGTCTGAACCAGTTGAGAGTATTCAAGATATTGACGAACTGAAACCACTTGAAATTGGAGAAACTATTGAAACAAAAGAATGAGCGATAAAGACCAAAGAGAAGCCGGAATGTGTGCCGTAACAGGCATTCAAGGAGTCGGCAAAACATACTTGAATATGTACGTCATTAAAGACTATGTAAAAGACAAGTTTTACAATAAAGTTAGAGGTCGTAAATGTTTAATTATGGATACAAACGGAGAATATACAAAGTCTCAATTTGCAAGTAATGACATTGACAACATAGACCCAAAAAGACTCGCAGTAAAAGATGTTGCCGCTTGGTGCAGAACGCCAGGAGGAGAAGTTAGAAGAATTGACGCAAAAAATATTGGTTTAGAGGACAAAATTAGAATAATAGAATATCTAATTAACAACTTTAAAAACGGTATGCTTGTATTAGAAGACATTAACACGTATATATTAAGCGTAACTCATCTTAAAGAGATAGTCAGCGGGATTGTAAACTTGAGACACAGAGCAGTTGATGTTTTAATTTCATATCAGTCAGCAAGAGCAGTCGAACCGAGAATATGGCAAAACGCTCGTTGGGTACGTATGCACTATCAGGCAGATAACGTTAACGATATTAAAGGAAAACTACCTAACGTTACTATGTATAAACTTGCTCAAATTCTTGTAAACAACAGATACTTTAATGGCGATAAAAGATTCTACGTTTACATACATAATTTCGCTAACAAAATTGAGGGTCAATTTACTAAAATAGAGTTTTTAACCGCTTGTAATCAGTATCTTAACTCGAATAAAAAAGAAGTTAAAGAGTTTCAGTCTATGTATTCTGCCAAAAACGAGAAGGACGCCATAGATAAGTTGTCAACTCAATACTTTGAAATGTATTACGGAAATAATTAGTATGTCAAATGTAATAGTAGACTTTGTGTTTTGGTATAAGATAACTTGGATAATATCCTTCGCTTTGTTATTTTTTAGAGACGATATACTTAAAATTATCGCCACTATGACTATGACATTAGAGCAAGATTTTTTTAAAGGATTGTTTCATTTGATTACGGTTGTTATTTTTTTACCAATAACCCTTCCGTTTACTTTAGCCAATATACTAAATAGATGTATGTAACAGATGAGTTAATAGAGCAACAAAAAAAGATTTTTGCATATATGAATTTTGCAGAAAAATTAAAGATTAAATTGTTTTATGAAAGAAACAAAAAGTTTCAGTCTGAATATGAGCAAAACGAAAATGAAATAAGTATAATTAAAACAGAGATAAAACTAAATAAGGTTATGGCTACATTAGATTATTTAATGTCAGAACACAACGATTCAATTCAGTTTTACATTTCTCTGTCAAACAAAGAGAAAGAATGAGTAAAACGGCCATATTTTTAATAACACACGATAGTCCAATAGAGACTGCCTACTTTTTGGATAACTTAATAGAGAAAACAAAAGACGATTTTAGTCTTTATGTCTATGACTATTTTTCAGGAAATGAAGACTTGAAAACGGTGCTACAAAAAGCGGCTAAAGACTCAAATGGTGAATACATATCAATAACTAAAACCAATCCTGTTGGAATTTATGATTCTATGACTCAAAATGGTATTTCAGAGGTTAAGCCAGATGGTTATTCTCGAACGTTTATATACAATAAAATGCTAAAGAGTTTGGTAGCCGATTATGGTGTTTTTATAGACATCAACTACATATTAAATCATAACTGGCTTAAAGACTTAAAATACTATTATAAAGCAATCAAGAAATCAGGGTGTGTTAGTATTAAACCAACCTTTAAAGATATTTCGTTGTCTGTGGCTTTATTTGAAGACGAGACTCAACCGGAAGACACGTTAAAGACTATTTGGGTAAATCAAAACAATGTTATGAAGTCGTTTATGTTTTTTTCGAGAGATAACGCTCAAAAGATAGGTGGTGTAGACGACAACTTACAACAGACTGGATTAGAGTTAGCAGAGTGGTCGTTTCGCTTTTTAGGAGAAGGACTTACTAACTACTACATAACTCAAAACAATGTGATAAAATATCCAATAGAAAATGCAATATTATTTCCAGAGGTGTCTGAACACGCAAAAAATGAGTTTAAAGAAAAGATAAATCGAATTGTAAAAGATAAAAATTATAGCAGATGAACCCAGGATTACAACCAACTGAAAAAAACGTTCCAAGAGTCTTGTATGAGATATTAGTGTACGGTCACAATGACAAGAAAGCAAAGGTGGAAGCAACAAAAAACGAGTTGCAAGAACAAATTACTAAAAGCCGAGTAGCCAAAAACAGAGTCAGAGTTTTATGGTATTTAGATAGTGGTGAAAAGACAGATGACGAAAAAAAGCAATGGCTTATTGAACACGCTAAATGCAAGTATTACGTTATATTAAATGGCTTGGACAAGGTTGAGAAATCTTTTGTAAAAGACACTTTAAGCAAAATAAGAACGCTTGAAAAGTCTGTAAAATCTATAAAGGCCTCTAAAATAATTATTGCACAAAAGACCAAAAAAGTTATTGAGGACGCTAAAGTTATTCAAATCGATAAAGGCCAGCCATAACTTAAATTGTACATCTTTGTACGATTAAAATGCTGAATATCAACGCTTTATGTTGTTTTGTTGACTTTGTGTACAACGAGTTTGACTTTAAATGCTAAAAGAATTTTTTAAATTTGACATTGAACAATATAAAAAATACGTTGTGAAAGAAATTTTTAGCAAAGCAAATATTAAACCTTTTGTGATTACGCTTACGGCCGTTATGGTTGGGTTAGCCGTTCACCAAGTGGTAGTTGCTCCTCGATTGAAAGCAAAATTCATCGATAAGTAGCAGTTGCCTTAAAGCGGGTAAATTTGAGAATATCGAGCCCGTAATTGTGTGTCAGAACTCTGCCCTCTCTTTATAGAGTAGTCGCCGATAGTAAAGCATAATTAAAGACTAATTTTAGTCATTCGTCATTCGCCAATTCGATAAATGTTAATTGACTAAAGAATTTTTCTTTAGTTGCAAAAAAGTAAAGTAATGAACGCAGTAGAACGTGAACTACACGGATACATTAACGATACGGAAACTATGTCAGGTTTTGATTCTTATGATGATGACTTGGAAGGAGATATGAGTTACTTCGATGATGACGATATGTCATACTTCGATGATGATGATATGTCTTATGCAGGAGGAACAGGTTCAGCAATGAGACCAGGTCCAAACCAGCAAACAGGAGTTTCTGACCCGTATGTAATCCAGTACACAAATGGAACTGCTGGTGATTTAACCTTAGTATTATTTGGCTACAACGATAATTTCGGTGCGGCTAACTTCGGTAACCCAGCGGGTATTGTCATTACTAACCTACAAGGTGGTACTTATGGTCGTTTATTGGCTCAATCTAACAACAAGTTTTTCAAAATTGGAAAATGGAGATTTCAGTCATCAGACCCGGCTCAGTTGCAACAAACATTGAATCTTAATCACGTAGACGCTAACGGTAAGCAATATAGCACACCGTTGAATCTATCGATTATGAGAGATGCTTATCAGCAACAGCCAGACATTATTGATGTAACGAAGTTAGTTACGGTGGATGGTAACACATTTTGCACATTGAATCTAAAAGCGGGTGCGACATTGGTAATATCAATGTTCCCAGTTGCAGTATTCTCTGGCAAAGCGAGACTTAATGGTGGAGTTGCTCTTAACAAAGCAAGAGCGCCAAGATTGTCTGGTAAAAATGTTGCCCCTGTAATTATCCAAACTACTCAAGATGTAAAGGGTATTACTAAAGGTTAGAAATAGCAATTAAGTGATTTGGAAAAGGGCAGGGCGATTAGATTGCCTTGCCCTTTTTTTTTGTAACTTTGAATAAATGAAACGAAATAGCAAATTAAGACAACGAAAGCAAGAGATTACTCTAATGACGCTACTTGCGAATGAGTCGGCTAAAGATTCAGCAGGTATACTTGCCAAGTACAAGATTCCGAAGGCAAAAGACCACAGAGATTTGGAGGTCAAATTAGCCAAACTATACTTTCATCCGAAGACAGATAAGTTACAAATAGAGAAGGAATTAGCGGAAATTCATCCGCACAAAAAATGGATTGTAAAAGCATTAAAGTTGAAATCTACCGAAGATGTAGATAAACTTGAACAGGACCTATTAGAAAGTGCCAAGAAGTCTAAAGAGGAAATTGAGAAGTTAAAAGCAAAGTGTGAGGAAGAACACGTCTCAAAATCACAGACATCTAATTTTTCTGGTAACGAAAACACTCAAGAAAGTGGTTCTGAAAAAAAATTAACAAATAGTATGGAAGTTATTGGTTTAGTAGGCGTAGTTGGTCTATTAGGAATTACTCTCATTTTAGTATCTAAAAATTTAAAGTAATGGTTGAAACGGCAATAGTCAAAGAGTCAGCAAAGGTTTTAGTTCCAAACAAAGAACATCAAAACTTTACAGAAACAAAAGAAATTATACCAGAGGGCACAACGCTCACAGGTTCTTTTAAAAGTATATCGGGCAAAAGACGTGGTGAACCATTTACATACAGAGTCTTTATAGACACTAACGGAAATATTATTTATTCAAATAAAATTAAAAAAAGCGATATGAAAGCAACAGATGTATATTTAGGAGCGGACTCAAGTCAGTCTCCTACAAAAGTCGACCTCATACCGGCAGAAACATTTAAGACCTCTCGGTTAGTTGGTTTGTTTGCTGGTGGTGTCGGAGCGTATATGTATTCAAAGAAAAAAGGATACGATAAGAGTAAAACAATGAAATTTGCCATAGTTGGCGGTCTTTTAGGTTACGGAGCGATGTATTGCTACGATAAGACTCGTTCAGTTACGGTTACACCAAGTAAATAAACAGATATGGAACCAGGAACAAGAATAGTAACGTTACAACCACAAGGCAATATGTCTGTTGTTAGTGATAACCCTCAAATGGCAACTTTTGAGGAAGCGTTTGGAGAGTATTCAAACTTATTTGGCAAGAAAGCAAGAGCGAGACGTTCAAAAAGAAAAGCGTCAAGACGTGAAGACAGAGCCAAGAAAAGAACCGCAAGACGTGAGGCAAGAAATGCCAACAAAGCGGAAAGAGTTGCAATGCGTGATGAACGTAGAAGAAATAAATCTGAAACTCGCCAACAAAGACGAAACGATAGAAAGCAGAATCGTCAAGATATGCGTTTAGAAAGACGTAGAAGTCGTCAAGAGCAACGAGCAAATATGAGAGCAGAACGTCAAGCAAGACGTATGCAAAAACGTATGGAGCGACAAGCACAGAAACAAGCACGTAAAGACTTAAAAGCGTCAAGAGAAGCAGAAAGAGAAAGAGAAGCAATGTTGGCTCAACAAGAAATTGATGAGATGGCATATACAGACGAACCGCAAGGAGACGATGGTTATGACGATGGAGGATATGACTCGTATGACGAAGGATATGGTGAGTATGATACTGCCGGCGGTGGTTCTTACGATGACTATGACCCTTCTGACCCTTATGGAGACGCAAGTGGATATAATCCTTATGCAGACACTCAAGCATTGCCTCCAAGTTCAGGACCAGCATACGGTGAATACGATACTGGTGGCGGTGGTAGTTATGACGACTATGGAGATACCTCTGGTGGAAACTGGTGGGAAGAAGACGATTTTTACTCTGGCGGAAGCGATGACTTTAGTTACGATGACGATTATGGTTACGATGACGGTTCTTATGACGATAGTGGCTATGAAGACTATGGCAATGACTATGGATGGGGTGGTTTTGACGGAACAGGAGATAACTCTGATAGACAATTTGTAGAGGAAATGGCTCAAGGCGAAGGTGCTGGAGAATACTACACAGGTGGTGGCGGAAGTTACTACTCTGAAATGGCTGGATTAGAAGATTGTTGTAACAAGATTGAATGGAATGAGGAATTGCAGTCAAACTTTGTAGACGACCCAGAATTTTCAGGTTTCTCTGGAAAAGGTAGAGATACTGACCAAAACGAAAGCAACGCACGTCTTTGTGAATTAAAAGAAAACGTAAGACAATGGGTAAACTTTGAAGGAGACGATGAGTTTATGTCAGCAGACGGAACATACAAAAAGATTCCTTCGACTCGTAGAATTATGGGTAGAATGAAAGCAGTTAGTATGGCCAAGCGTAAAGCAAGAGCAAAGCGTCCATCTATGCGAGGAAAAGTTAAGGCAAGAATGAAAGCCAGAATGAAAGCAAGAGCGGCTGGTGGAGCAATGTCTAAACGACCAATGATGGCAAAAAACCCAATGGTTGCTAAAAGACGAGCGGTAAGAAAAGCAAGACGAAAAGCGTCAAGAGGCGGTTTAAGAGTTGCGGGTGCTAATGCTCAAGTTGGACCAATGATGGGTAAAAGAATCGCTCAAGGAAAAGCAACGAAAGTTGAAATGGGTCTAACACCAAAAATTTCTCCACAAAGAATTGAGGTTCCAGCGTCAAGTTTTACAGGTGACGGTTCAAAAACAACGACATTTCCTTGGAAAGAAATTGGAATTGGATTAGGAGTAGGAGTAGCAGGTGTAATACTTGTTAAACAACTATCAAAAAAGTAATGAATAAAGATTTATTACATAAAGACAATTTAATGCTATACGCCTATGCTGGAATATCATTGGCGTATTTAGCGTTATTTGTTGCAAAGTATAGAACGCTACAAAAAGGAAAAAAGTAATGTTAACTGGAACGCTTGAAAGTAATTTAGTAGAGTATATTCAAAAAGAAGACATTGAAAGTGCTAACACTCTTTTAATGAAAGAATTAGCGAATAAACTTATCGATAATAGAGCAGATTTCATTGAATTGTTAAACTCTAACGAAATTGAGGCAGACGAGTCAATGCCAAAATCGCAGTTAATCGAGTTGTTTATAGATAATACAGACGATAAAAACTTACTTGTTGGCGCCTCTTTATTAGCAAATCAACAAAGCAAAGACGTTAAGTCAAACTTTATAGACGAGGAAATTAGTGATGATTCAGTTAAAAACGGTGTAGCAGTAATGGACACTTACTTTAACAACACCGTTCCAGATGAGGAGTATTCATACATCGCACCAATGTTATTGGGAGCGTTGGCCAGAGGAGCAGGAAAGTTAGTTAGAGGTCGAATGAGTCAAAAAGACCAGGATAGAGCGAGTAAAGAGTATAGACGTATCGCAGAGCAAAGAATGAGAGAGCAAGCCGCTATGCGTCAAAGAGCAGAATTAGAAAGAAAACAAAGAGAGTTAGAAGCAAGTAAAGAACGAAAACGTACTAACACAATACTTATTGTATCTGGCGCAGTTGTAATTAGTCTAATTGTAGGAGTTATAATATACAAGAACAGATGAAAACAAAGTACTTGACATATATAGTTTTGGCAGGAGTAGCATTTTGGATATACAACGAATATCAAAGTCGCTCAAAAGAACCAAAACCAAAATTAAAAAATTAAACTATGGCATTGAAATCATACATATTGACGAAGGACTTTAAGTCGCCTTATGTTACATCAACAGGCCTTCCTCATAATCCTCAAGCGATAAGATTCAAGCAGTTTCGCAAAGGTGAAGTGGTTAACGGTGAAATGAAACACGCTAATAACAAACCAGCGTTTGTTTTAGTAAATGGAGTTTGTGTTGTACCCTTACAAGTCATTAAAGAATTAGTAACAAAAGAAGTTGTTAGCCACGCTGACGGTCAAGGAAAACAAAAGGGACCAATTAAAGACATTATAAATAAAAATGTAGGTTCTGCAAAGAAAAATTCTAACCCTAAAGTTGCATACGCTGACGCTATGTTAATCGGGGCAGTTGTTGGTTTTGGAGGCGTTATACTTGCTGAAAAACAAGGTTGGATAACAGAACAAGACAATAAATATAGACTATACGGAGCGGTTGGTGTTTCGGCTCTTGCTATGTATTTTGTATATAGACAAAAAACACAGAAAAAAGTTAAGACATCATCAAGCAAATCATTAAAAGAATAACGATATGGATGGAGAAATTATAGATTTAGACCATAGTGAAGCAAGAGGAAAATTTTTAAAGTCTCTTAAAAAAACTTATAGTCGCAGACCAAAAGGACAAAGACCAAAGACTACAAAAGAGAGATTTAAAAGAGCAGGTGGATTGATTCCAGGAGTAGCATTAGCAAAAGCGGCTGGTGCCGGTAGAAAGAGACGTAAAGGTTCTGTTTCACGTAGACGTCCAGCAAATCAAGAAGGAATTGAAGGAAGACCAAAAAGAGGTTTAGGACGTAGAGCAATGCAAAAAGCGAAAGCAAGACAATCAGCAAAACCATCTGTTGTCAACGCACATACATATTTTAAAAACAGATAATAAAACCACAATATGAAAATTATTACAAATAGTCCTATTCTTGACTCAACGACAAGAGGCGATTTCTACAAAGAAATGGCAGAAGGAGAAGGAATGGGAGAATACGATACTGCCGGTGGCGGTTCGTGGGAAGGAACACAATACGGTGTAGACGGTCCAGACTCGTCAGACGCTCAATTTAAACAAGAAATGGCCGAAGGCGAAGGAGAAGGTGAATACTGGACTTCGGGAGGCGGTTCTTATTTAGGAATGGATGGAGCAGAATCAGACGCTCAATTCAAAAAAGAGATGGCCGAAGGAGAAGGAGAAAATGAGTATTATACTGCTGGAGGAGGTTCTTGGTCAGAGGCCGCAGCCGGTTCTGACGGTGTGTCTGACGGTGGTCAAGTGCGAGACAACTTTAAAAGCAAAGAGTTTAGTGCTGGTGGAATGACGGTAAGAACAGAAAACCCAGTATATGAAGACACTCAAATTCAAGCAGACGAATGGATGAGTTCAGTTTCGGGAGCAACACGTAGAGCAAGACGTAGAAGCAAGAAAAAAAGTGGTGGTACCTTTTGGGATAAAGTGAAAGGTGCGGCAGGAAAAGTTGCTGATAGCGGAATTATACAAAACTTAATGGCTGGACAACAAGGTCAACAAGGTGGTTTTGACAACGGTATGGGTATGGACCCTTCTTTAATGAACCCTCAACCTCTACCTCCTACAAACACAGATACGGGTATGAAGACGGGAACAAAAATCGCTATTGGAGTTGGAGTTGCCGCTTTAATCGGAACTGGAGTTTATTTATATATGAAAAGTCAAAAAGGAAAAGGCGGTTCTAAAAAGAAGTAATGTCTAAAGAGACAATGCAAAACATAGGTTTAATTTCAGCCGTAATTGTGGCTGTTTATTTAGTTGATACTAACATAATAAAACCTTACATAAAGGAAAGAAGTAAAGCAAACAAGAAATAAAGACAAACTAACGTGGTAACAGAACAAATCAATAGTAATAACGAAAAGTTTTCAATACACGTTGGAATAAAGTGTGAAGGGAAAAAGAATATTCGTGTTTGCGTTAAAGACAAAGGCAGAATTAACTCTAACTACGTTGATAGACAAATTGAAGTTAATGGCTCAAGAAAAATATTTTTTAATTTTCCTGTAACGCCAAAAACACTCGTTTTAATGGTTGCTAATGTAGACGACCCAACTGACAAAAACATTCAGATTACAACGATTAGAACTGCTTTAAGAGATTTTAATATTTGGCTTGATTCAGACACTCAAGATTTTTTAAGTTTATCCATTCCTTTTGCTCAAGTTTGTGGTTTTGAAACTGCAACAGGCAATGGAAGACTTTTTACGACAAATGATAAGAAGTATCAGATTAAATACTTTGACATTATAAGAGATTACAAAACAGGCAGAACACTAAACACTCCTGCTCGAATTGGACATCAAACTGGTCGAATCGAAATAGCGAAAGTTAAATTTGATAAGTACACTATTCCAATGAGAATGGCTATACTATTACACGAATACTCACACGTATTTCGTAACCCAAAAATTGGACTCGAAATTAAAAACGAGGTTGGTGCAGACATTAACGCACTCTACATCTATCTTGGACTCGGTTTTAGTAAAATAGACGCAATTTGTGTTTATGCCAATGTGTTTTTAAAAGCACAAACCAAAGGAAACATAGAAAGAATGAGAAAAATAATGGACTATATTGCTAAATTTGAGAATGGCGATTTTGCATATAGAAATTAAGAATGGAAGAAAACGAGGAAACATATCAATCGCAAAGAGAAAGACTATTTGACTTTGTACAAAACGAGCATCCGGAAGATGATTATATTGAGGATGAATCAAGTTTTGTAGACGAAGACGACTACGACTATGATTTTGACAACTCAATGAATGATGTTGATTTTTCTCAAATGTCAGGTCGAAACTTTAAGCGAAAACTAACTAAAGTAAATACGAAGTTAGGTCCGACACGTTTCAAAGGTGTTATTGCACCAGATAATCGTAAAGTTATAGTTGAGGGTATAGATAGACAAGAGATGTTTAAGCCACAATCTGAACGTGCTAAAACACCAACCAGAAAAAAGCGTCCGACAAAAGTAGTTAAAAGAGTAGTTCAAAAAACTGCAAATAGAGGAACAAATCAAAGACCTCCTCAAGTAAGCAAAGAAGTACAAAAAGTAGTTCGTAAAAGAAGACCAAACAGACCTCAACCAAGCGTTAAAAAGCGACCAATGTTAGTCAATGACATTCCTGTAAGAAAGGGAGATTATACGTTAAAAGGCAGACGTGGTAAAAAGGTTTCAGACATTGTTGTTCCTTCTGACAGACCTGTTATCGTAAAAGGAGCAAGTGATTTTATTGTAAGTCAAAAAAACGACCAAGTAAAGAACGTTGGGTATTATAAAGGCAAAAAACTAAAAGAGTTAATACTGATATTTAATAACAATTCAGCGGTAGATTTTGAAATAGAAATTTTTAACCCTTCAATGCCTTTAGATTACTTGTATTCTACTGGACAAAACTTGAACGATAAAGTACAAGTGGCAGGCGGTACGGTTAGTTATACAGATGTCTTATTTAATCTATTAGCAAACCCAACTTTTATTCCAAACGCTAAATTTGTTTTTGCTGGGCCATCAATAACTCAACAAAAATCTCAAGCGTTAAAAATTCAAAATCAAAACATAGCAGGAGTTCAAAAAATATCGCCTTTGAATCTTGACTTATCTATTGACACTATGCAAGTTGCGAGTGATATAGTTTTCTTTGATATGAATCAAGCATTAAATAGACCATTCATACCTGACGGAATGGACGTTATTAAGTACAAAATTTTAGCAGGAATGACAATAACTATGGCTTTCTTTTATGAGCAAGTTAGTTTAAAGAAAGTATTTTATAAACAAGCAGATAAACCAGGAATATTATAATGGCAATGTTCGACACTAAATATCCAAATACGTCCAGAATAGTTACTGGAACACCGCAGTTATTTAACGATGACGTTATTTTGCTTTGTGATACAAGTGCTGGTCCTGTTACTATCAACTTGTTAGAAATTCCTGAAAATTTTTGGAACACAAACTGGAAACTTTATGTAGTTGATAACAACGCAAATGCGTCTGTAAACAACATCGTTATAAATGCGGGAGTTGGACAACTTATAAATTCATTAGCCAACATTACAATAGACACAGATAACGGAGGGGCAGTTGTTCAAATTGCTTCAAACGAAGCGTTTTTAGGAAATCTGTTTTTTACCTCTGGTGGAGCGGCGACTCCAGATGAGAAAGTAAAAGTATCGGGTGCTGATACAACGGCAGATTTTTTAAACGCAAAAATTGTTGCTGGTGCTGGTATGACATTAAACATTCTAAATACTGGTGCTAACGAGCAAATGGAATTAGTTTCTACGAGTACTGGTGGTGGTGCAATAACGTCAAAAACTAACGCTGATTTTAAAGTAGATGTTGCCGCTTCGGCCTTAATACCCAATTCATTATATTTAATTACAGACGCCGGCTTTACTCAAGGGGTTTATATTAGAGCGTTAACGACTAACACATTTTCAAGAGAAGGAAGAGGTATTTTTTTAAATCTTGACTGGCAAAACACGTCAGGAAATTTCAATGGAGTTTGGAACGACACACTTGCCGGTTTAGTTGCAGGAACATCTCAAGTGGCTTGGAATGGAGAAGTCTATATTTCAACAACTGGAGTAAACGGAACAGACCCACCAAACATTGATGGTGTAAATTGGTCGAACTCAAAGCGTACTGCGGACCCTTCTTTATATGTTCAAGAACTTGACTGGGTATTGTACGATGTCGAAAAAAACGAAATTACATTACGTAGAGACAAAAGAAACAACGCTATTGAAAATTATTTTGAAAACAAACCACCAACATATAACTCTTTAGCAGAGACAGAGTTTCAATGGGGCAACGACCTATGTTATTCAAACAAAGCAATAAACGGTGGAGTGATACGTAATGCTAATTGGAATTCATTGTCTGGTGCGGATGGTTTTGCTTACAACACCGCAGACAACAACACGTATGTAGACGCAATAAATTGTAATGCACAATTTGTCGGAAACAATATGATTAACACAGAGTTTAGTTTACGTGCTTGTAAAACCAATATCTCACAAAACGAATTTTTCAAGTCGGTCGTAAATTTTGAAAATACACTTGCTGGCAATTTTTTCTTTAATACGATTCAAAATTCAAGTGTTCAATTTGACGCTATGACAACGGGCGATATTCAAGAAAATACTATAATTGAGTCAACTCTAAACGGAACAAACTTTCAAGGAACAGATGTAAAAGATAACTACGTTAATAACGCCAGAATTAGTTGCGGTACCGCTCGAAATAGAGTAGAGAATAATGTAGTTTGTTCGGGTTCTGTTTTAGACGTTCAGTCGCAAGGTTCAAACGGCTCAACTCTTGCAAATGTTTTAAAAAATAACTCTACACTTCTCGCTAATAGTAATCAAGGAGAAATTAGTGGTAATACGCTGAATAATCAAAGTACAATTACTGCTACAAATAGTGCTAATATGATTGTGTTGTCAAATAACGATTTAGACAACGGTAGTGCTATTTCTATTGGTCAATGGTATGCAAATATGATTGTTAAAGAAAACGTGCTTAAAAACGTTAGTAGCATATCATCGGCGACTCCAACTGGTCGTATAGACATTATTGCCAATATTTTAACTAATGAAGGCAGAATTATAACTGAAAATGCGGCAAGTGGACTTATCGAGGAAAATATTATAACAAACGACTCAAGAATTGAGGTTGACGTTAATGCAGGAAATGTATTTAAAAATGAGTTAATAAACGATTGTTCGATAATTTGTCCTGACCAAAGCGGTGTAATAAAAAATTCCAAGATGTCTAACAATTCTACTATAAACGTTACATCAAATAGTGGAACCATAGGGCAATACTCTGACGCAAACATAGGCAATGTTCTTGACAACTCATCTATAACTATTGGCTCATCAACGCAACAAATCGGAGGAAATAATTTAACTCAAAACTCATCTATTGACATAACTACCTCTACTGGCACATTACACAATATGAAAATGTACGCAATAGGAAGATTAGTTATAAATACTTTGAGTGCCGATATGGGACGTTGCGTAATTTCTGCTGGTACAATTAACTATGATACGATTTCTACCGCTTTGACTCGTAGATGTCTTTATATAGACTCAAGTACATTTGAAATAGAATTAGACTTAAACGATGTAACGGTGCTTCTCGGAACGGTTTTTAACATAGCCGTTGCAAATAGAGGTTTTGGTATATTTAAACTAATAAATTGTACTGGTAAAACTATCAATCAAATAGACGGAATGAATGAGCATTTTAACATTACGTTAGTTAATAATGACACGTCAGGAAGTTTAAGAGTGGATAGTACTGCCGTAGCAACTGCCTCAACAAATCAACTTTTACAAGTTGGAGCGCCAATTTCAAATGGTTTGGTTGGACGCCTTGGGGTACCGGCAAATAGTGATAATTTAGTACTGGGTAAAATAGACGTTGCTGGTTACCCGCAAATTTTACAAGTAAACGAATTTACATAATAGATATGGACATTAAAAATCAAATAAAATCAAAAGCAAGTTCGACAGGAAGCAGTATTGTCGGAGCAGGTAAAAACTTTGCAAATCAAGGTTGGTCAGCAATTCCAATGCCAGTAAAAGGAGTGTTATTTCTTTTAGTTGGTTATGGAGTATATAAACTGGCAAAAACCGCAATAGGCAGTTCAAGATTAAACGAACCAGTAAGAGACTCAAAACAAGAAATAGATGGATGGTATGCAAGTTTACAACAAGACTCACAAAACAAAGCACCAACAATGTCTACTACTCAAATGAAGTCTTTAGCAAACAAAATTCATACTTGTATGGACGGATACGGAACAAGAGATTATGACTTAAAACAATCGTTTAAGTCAATTAAAAACAACGCAGACTTTTCTGGTGTTTCAGCCGCTTATGGCGTTAGAACATTACAACCAGGATACGGTGTCGGATGGATGGTTAGTTCATTTAAAGGAACAATGGTTCAATGTATTGAAGACGATGCAAGTTCAAGCACTATCGATTATATCAACAAAGGTTTGGCGTCAAGAGGAATTAAATATAGAGTATAAGTAAAATAAATAGTAACAATTAAAAACGTTAAGATGAAAAACGAAAATGTAAAACAAGCGGTTAAAGTAGTAACCATCGCTGGTGCGGCAATTTTAGTCGTAAACAACGGAATGAAGTTAACGGGTGTGTCTTCTCCAAAAGGAGCGGTAATGCCTTTAGTATCAATTTTAGTAGGCCTTGCGGCATTCAAATATGCAATGGCGACACCTACAATCGTAAAACAATAAAAAGATGGCTGTAATGGACCCAGGAAAAACCGCAATATCGTTAGTTAAGACAAACTACATAGGTGCGGTAGCAGGAGCAGGCATATCGTATTATGCAATTAAAAAGAAAACATCTATCACCAAAATGTGGATGGTTGTTGGATTATCATTGTTAGGCGGTGTTGCTGGTGCTTATGCTCAAAGTATGATTAAAAGTAAGGGCGGAAGTCTTAAATCTTCAAACGAAGCAAAAAAATAAATTATGGACCCAAAGACAAAAAAGAAGTTAATTATAGGTTTGTCTCTAACGACTATTCTTGGAGTTGGAGGGTATTTCGCTTATAAGTGGTGGAAAAATAACCAAGACGAGGAAGAAGACGATGGTGTTGTCAATGACACTAACGTTTCTAACACTAATCAGCAAGTAATAAGTCCACCATCAAGTCCGTCATCTTCATCAGGAAGTGCGGGAAGTAGACCAGGAGATGTTTTAGCATTTCAAAAATGGGCAAATAATGACGGATATAAACCGGCATTAGAAGAAGATGGATTATGGGGGCCAAAGACTAAAGCGGCTTGGAACTCTAAAAAGGCAGGTTATAATGCTTCGGCAGACGTTCAAGCAAGTGTAGGTCAGTTATCAGGTCAACTTAAAGTTATTTACGACAAGTTTATGGCTTCATCAAGTGTAAAAGCAAACACAAAAGCATATAAAAATTCATCAACTGGAGTTATGAATGTATCTACGGTCGGAAATAAATCTGGCAAGAAATATGTTTACGTAGCAGGTGGAAGTTTATATGTCTATGATTCTGCCGGAACACAAATTGCGGCTGGAAATTATGCGAACAATGGACTAAAAGTAGTTGTAACTTTAGGACCTGAAAAAGGTAAGACATTTACCGGAACAAGTATCTTAAAAGTTGCGAACAAGGCCAGCGGTCTTTCTGAAAATACCGTAACTCTTTCAGATAGTGAAGCGGCTGATATAGTTGCTAAAATGTACTATGCTATGAAAGGTGGAGGTACATACGAAAATACATTTATGACTCAATGGAATCGTTTAAAGACACTTGCAGATTGGTCAAAAGTAT
>Ga0213863_10000842_pt1 | contig 22837 bp, 20 predicted proteins | sample PICome_8_FD_160128 | JGI IMG/M metagenome (GOLD analysis project Ga0213863, IMG submission 160128) | Coastal seawater microbial communities near Pivers Island, North Carolina, United States - PICO497 | ecosystem: Environmental > Aquatic > Marine > Coastal | place: USA: North Carolina... | reverse complement strand
GATCTTCCACGTTACGGAGTGAGAGCGGAAAACGAACGTACAGCATCACAGCCAAGCGGATGATCTCAGGGCTCGTTTTAAAGTACCTGAATGGGGAGTGTTTTGTCATACGGCGAGGCTACGAAACCGCCCGCCCCGTCTCAAGTTAGTTTTATCTGACAGTACCCTCACGTGGGTTCTCGGTCAGATCGCCGACCACAAGATCAACCGTCTCGAAGAGCTCATGCCAGGGCGGTACACTGCTCAGATGGCGGAATAGCCCAAAGAATTAGCGGCAGACGGGGTTCACCGGACGGACACCATACAGCATCACCGCCAGGCGAATGATTTCGGGGCTGCTGTGGAAGTACTTGAACGGGTCACATTTTGTCATGGATGGACGTTACAAAACCGCCCAACCCGTCTCAACCTAAATCCTTCTGACAGGACCTGTAGCGGTTATTCGGGATGCTTGGGTGCATTGCGGTTTCCAATCTAACGATTGATGTCATACAGGTTTGCGAAGGCTCAGTAGGATGCTGCTCCAACGTGGTTTTTCAGGGTGCCTATTCCGCTGACCGTGACTTCCACGCAGTCCCCGGCTTTCAGGAAGGCGGGTGGCTTGCGGCTGCCGCCAGTTCCGTCTGGCGAGCCGGTGGCGATGATGTCGCCAGGGTTCAGTGGCAGAAGGTTCGAGATATAAGCGATAAGGTCGGACAGGCCGAAGATCATCTCCTCCGCAATCGCGGATTGCATCAACTTGCCGTTTAAGTGGGTTCTAAGCTCTAACGAGGCTGGGTCGCCGATTTCATCAGCGGTGGTGATCCATGGCCCCCAGCTACCGGAGGCGTGAAAGTTCTTGCCGGCATGTACCGAGTGCGTCATCCAGCCGCGCACTGAGCCTTCGTTCATGATCGAATACCCCATCACGTGTCCAAGGGCATCGTCCTGCGCGATGAAGCGTCCCCGCCTGCCGATAACAGCCACGATCTCGCCTTCGAAATCGAAACTCTTCGCGGCTTCACCCCTGGGCATTTCAAGTGGCGTGCCGTGACCGACAAGGGTTTCAGCATGACGCGCGAATATCACCACATTGTCCGGATCAGGCGGGGCCACACCTTCGACCGGATAGGGTTTGCAGTAATTCATGCCTGCACAGATGATCTTGCCCGGGTTTGGGATCGGGGGCAGCAGCGCAACCTGGGAAAGCGGCACCGCCGTTTCTTCGCAGTAACGGTTCAGGTCCGCAATCCGTTCTCCGGTAATTGCCGCCTTGAGATCGGGAATGTTTTTCAGATGATCAAGCCGAACCGGATAGAGGTCATTTCCCCTGACGACGCCATAGCTTTCGCGACCATCCTGCACAAAGGAAACGAGCCTCATGTCTTGGCCTTCTCAAAAGCAGCCTCGCGGGCGCGGATAACGGCGCTGGGCGTCTGGTTGAAAGGTGTGGTCAGGATGTGCCGCGCGGCCACAACTGGCGCCATACCGTTGATCGCATCGATCTCGGATGCATGGTGCGCCATGTGGTCAAGCCGCATCGACGGGCTTGCCAAACGCATCATCGCGGCGAAATCGGTCACGTATTGCACGGGATCTTCGAAGGAAAATCGGATCCCCTCGGCCAGTCCGCAGGCGTGGGTTTCATGCATGCATCCCATAGCGATCTCGCGCCATTCAGGTTTTGCCATCAACTCGCCCGCCGTGCAGTCGAACACCGTGCAGGGCGCGCTGAGGGTGACATTGCACAGAATTTTCTCCCAGATCAGTTGATGAATGTCCTCGAAAGCGCGGGCATTGAACCCGGCACACTTGGTTGCTATCACATAGAGATCGCAGGGGTCGGACTGGGCCACGTTGGCGACCGCATGAATGCCCTTGACTACCCGATCGCCACTGGCCCCTTCCGCGCGCAGGCCGTTTGCGTTGATTGACTTGACATGTTCGGCCCAGGTATCCACCGCCCAAATCTCATTTCCGGCTTCCGGCATGAGCGCGGCATAGACCGATCCCATGGCACCCGTACCGAGGATTGCTATTTTCTGGCGTTTCATCAGGCCGTCTTTTTGTCTGATTTCGTATCAAGCAGCTTCTCTTCGAGATCTGATTTTCGGGCCTTGCAGGCATCGATGGCGGCTTCCTTGACCGGTCCGAACCCTTTGATCTCGCTCGGAAGGTCAGTCAGCGCCAGCACGATTTCGTAATTTTGGTTCGTCAAATGGCCCAGGGCCGCCTCAACGCTGTCGCGATAATCGGTGATCAACTGGCGCTCTTTCCGGCGTTCAGCGGTGTAACCAAACGGATCCGTCCAAGTGCCGCGCAGCCATTTCAGCCTAGCAAGCAAACGCAAGGCGGGTCTGATCCACGGGCCAAATGCGCGTTTCTTGGGGCGGCCTGTGGCCGGGTCGGTGCCTGGAAGCATCGGAGGCGCGAGATGATGGGTGATGCGGTAATCGCCCTCGAACTGCGCATGGATGGCGGCGTCGAACCTGTCATCCGTCAGCAGGCGGGCAATCTCGTATTCGTCCTTGTAGGCCATAAGTTTATATAGGTTTCTGGCCACGGATCGTGTAACCCGCTGTTCGGGATCGGGATCCCGTGGAGCGACCTTGTCGATGAACGTGGCGTATTCGGAGGCATAGCCCGTGTCCTGATATTCTGTCAGACGCCTTGAGCGATCGGCAATCAGCGCCTCAAGAGTGTCAGGCGCGGTATCCGGCTTTGTTACCAGCGCTTCGACCCGGTCCGGATCGACCGCCCAGGCGCGCCCCCAGGCGAAAGCTGACAGGTTGAAGTTGATGGCGACACCGTTGAGACGGATCGCCTGGCCGATCGCGTCTTCGCTCAGCGGGATCAATCCCTTCTGCCAGGCAGCTCCCAGCAGGAACAGGTTGGCCCCGATCGTATCGCCCAGAAGGTGCAGGGCCAGATCGGTCGCATCGATCAGATGCGCATGATCCTTGGGTACGGCTTTCACCAACCGGTCCCGCATGTCCTGCCCTGGCAGGCGGAAGTCCCGGTCGCGCACGAAGGCGCCGGTCATCATTTCATGGGTATTGGCGATGATGTGGCCGTCCGGATTCAACAAGGCCAAAGCATCCTTGCCCGCGCTGGTCAGCGCATCGCAGCCCAGCATCAAGTCGGCGCCACCCGGCGCAATCCGAATGGCCTTGATCTGATCGGGGCTTGCGGCCAGCCGGATATGCGTGGTCACGGCGCCACCCTTTTGTGCAAGCCCGGCCATGTCGATCAGCCCCACGCCCTTGCCCTCAAGGTGCGCGGCCATGCCAAGCAGCGCCCCCACGGTCACCACGCCCGTCCCACCGACCCCTGTCAGGAGTATGCTGCGCGGTTGATCGAGCGTCAGGACCGGTTGCGGTTCGGGCAACTCTCCCGGCCCGCCGGCGATGGCATCGGGTTTGCGCAACTGCCCGCCTTCGATGGTGACGAAGCTGGGGCAAAACCCCCTGAGACAGGAAAAATCCTTGTTGCAGGCCGACTGGTCGATGGCGCGTTTGGTGCCTAGCGGCGTCTCCAGCGGCAGGATCGCCACGCAATTCGACTGCAAACCGCAATCGCCGCAGCTCTCGCAAACTTCCGGATTGATCATCACCCGGCGGGGCGGATCGTCTGCCAGCCCGCGTTTGCGGCGGCGGCGTTTCTCGGTGGCGCAGGTCTGTTCGTAAAGCAGCACCGTCACGCCTTTGACCCCGGCGAGTTCCGATTGCACGGCGTGAAGGTTGTTCCGGTGAAGCACCTTCGTCCCCGAAGGAAACCCGGAAAGGTCGAAGTTCTGTGGCTGATCCGATATGACCTCGAGCCGGGCAACGCCGGCCCCAAGAACCTCTGCCGCGATCTGCGCGGGCAGAAGACCGCCATCATGGCTCTGCCCGCCCGTCATCGCGACCACATCATTGTAGAGGATCTTGTAGGTGATGTTCACGCCCGCAGCGACTGCCGCCCGGATTGCCATAAGCCCGGAATGATTATACGTACCGTCGCCCAGATTCTGGAACACATGCCTACGTTTGGAAAAAGGTGCCTCGCCGATCCAGTTGGCCCCTTCGCCGCCCATCTGGGTGTAACCTTCGGTGGCGCGGTCCATCATCTGGCTCATCCAGTGGCAGCCGATCCCGGCATAGCCGCGCGCACCATCCGGCAGAACGGTCGAGCTGTTATGCGGGCAACCGGCACAGAAATAGGGCGTGCGCAACACGGCCAAGTCGATGACATTTGATCTGATGCGCGCATCGAGCCGCGCGCTGGCCTCCTCCATCCCCGGCAGACGATCCGCCAGCACCCGGGCGATCATCACCGGATTGAGCGCCCCGTCGGCAGGGAAGAGACGCTGGCCCGTCTCATCCCGTTTGCCGATGATCACCGGCGCTCGCGGCGTTCCATAGAGGATGTCCCGCGTCTGGGTTTCGATCAGCCCGCGTTTTTCCTCGACAACGATCAACAGATCAAGCCCTTGGGCGAAGCTGTGCAACCCTTCGGGCTCCAGCGGCCAGACCATGCCGATCTTGTAGGTGGCAAGGCCCATCTTTGCCGCCGCAGCTTCGTCCAGCCTCAACTCGTCCAGCGCCGAGGCGACATCCATCCAGCTTTTGCCAGTGCTGACGATGCCGATTTTCGGACGTGCCCCGCCTGGCCAGTCGACCTGGTCCAACCGGTTGGACCGTGCATAGGCCTGCGCGACATCGAGCTTCCACCGGTGCAGGCGCCGCTCCTGGTCATGCCGGTCATCGCCGGCCCGGATATTGAGCCCGTCCGCCGGAAGATCAACCTCCGGCAGGACGGGTAGCGGTCGGTCGGCGGGAAGAGACACCGAACCGCTGCTTTCCACGTTGTCTTTGACGCATTTCAACCCGACCCAGAGCCCCGAGAACCGGCTCAGCGCCCAGCCATGCAGGCCGTAATCGACGATTTCTTCGATATTGGCCGGATTGAGGACCGGCATCATCGCATCGACAAGCGCATATTCGCTTTGATGGCAGGTGGTCGAGCTTTCGCAGGTGTGGTCGTCACCCAATAGCGCCAGAACGCCGCCGTGTTCGGCACTGCCCGCCAGATTGCCGTGGCGAAAAACGTCGCCCGTGCGGTCCACGCCGGGCCCCTTGCCATACCAGAGCGCGAACACACCATCCTTTGTGCCCTCGCCCCGCATGGCCGCCTGCTGGGATCCCCAGACGGCAGTTGCCGCAAGATCTTCGTTAAGCCCTGGCTGGAACATGACCCCAGCGGCATCCAGCGCCGCCTTTGCCGCACCGAACTGCTGATCCAGCCCCCCAAGCGGCGACCCGCGATAACCGGTCACGAAACCGGCGGTGTTGAGCCCGGCAAGCTGATCTCGAGTGGCCTGCATCAGGCACAGGCGCACTAACGCCTGTGTCCCGGTCAGGTATACGGTATTTGCCGACAATTCATATTTTTCGGAAAGGCTAATCTCTCTGAGCATGGTGATGCAGCTCCCAAGCTGATCGCATGATGAAGTGATTTGCGGCTGTCTGAAGTAGGCGCTCCTTCAGTGGACAGCTCCAATCATGAGCTCTCTCCGCCACAGGCTCTACCCAAAAACAAATGGGTTAGAAATTTCCTCTGCGGTTGATATCCAGACACTCTTCAACTGTAGGTATTCAAACACCGCATTCTTCCCAAGTTCTCGCCCAAGGCCGCTTTTCTTGTATCCACCAAATGGTGTTGTATAGCTCAATGCGCGATAAGTGTTGACCCAGACGGTGCCCGCTTCCAGTTCCGCGGAAAGCCTGATCGCTCGACGGATATTCTCAGTCCAAAGTCCCGCGGCCAATCCGAATTCTACATCATTGGCGATCGCGATTGCATCTTCGTCGCTGTCAAAGGGGATGATAGACAAAACCGGCCCAAACACCTCTTCCTGAGCAATGCGCATCTTGTTGTCTACGCCAGTGAATATCGTGGGTTCTACAAACCAGCCGGTACCACATTCCGGGCGAGAGGCCCTGCCACCGCCAACGACGGTTTTTGCCCCCTCGCTTTTTGCGATATCGATATAGTTGAGGATTTTTTCAAGCTGCGGCTGATTTGTAATCGGGCCAATATTCGTCTTGATGTCCATCGGATCCCCCATCTTGGCACGACGGGCGAAATCGATAAGACGTTCCACAAACACATCGTGAATGCTTCTTTGCACCAGCAAGCGGGATCCGGCGATGCAAGTCTGCCCAGACGCTGCGTAGATGCCGGCAACTGCACCCTTGATCGCATTATCAAGATTTGCGTCAGCAAAAACGATGTTCGGTGATTTTCCGCCCAGCTCGAGACCCACATGTATGATGTTTTTTGCGGCATCGGAGTAGATGGCTGCTCCGGTTTGGCTGGAACCGGTGAAAGACACTTTCTTGACAAGAGGGTGATTCACCAGCGCCGCCCCCACGTCTTTGCCAAAACCGGTAACGACGTTTATAACACCTTTCGGAAAGCCGGCCTTTTCGACCAGTTTCATGAGCTCCAGGATCGAGGCGGAGGTAAACTCTGACGGCTTGATGATAACCGTATTCCCGGCAGCTAGGGCGGGGGCGATCTTGAAAACCGCGCATATGATGGGCGAGTTCCAGGGAACGATGGCTGCACAGACCCCCAACGGCTCGTAAACCGTGTAAATCAGAGCATCTTTGTCACTGGGGATCACCGCGCCTTCGATCTTGTCTGCAAGTCCTGCGTAGTAGCGAAAAATACTTCCCGCATACTCGACTTGTGCCTTCATTTCAGCGAATAATTTACCGTTGTCCCTGACCTCCACTTCACCAAGCTCACGGGCGTTCTGCTGTATGAGGTCGGCAAATTTGTGCAGCAATTCACCTCGTTGGCTGCTGTTGAGTTTTGGCCACTCGCCGGACTTGAAGGCAAGCTGAGCCGCATCCACCGCACGGTTTACATCTTCGGCGGAGCCATGAGGAACCAAACACCATGGGCTTCCAGTAAAAGGGTTGTCTGAATGAAAATACTCTTGTGATGCATGTTCAACGAACGTGCCATCAATGTACATTTTGTATTTCGGTAGAGAAACAGTCATGGGTTTTGGTTCTTCTTTTTGCATCGTTCTGTCCACAGCCTTTGGAGTTCTTTGGGAGATGCTCGTCGCTGCTCCACTGCAATGGAGCACCATCTGGCGCCGTGGCTTTGCTGCCGGTTGGCCTTTGCAGCGTCATCTCCCTGACAAATGTCGTATCGTTCGCGACTTCCTTGCGCTGTCTCGCATGAAGCTTGCAATACATTTATCGGTCATATATAGACATGTCAAGAAAATATTTGACACATCAAGCATAATGAGCAAGGATGGACTGATAATGACCTTTGTGAAAGTAGGAGTATAGCAAACATCAAGCCGTGCGGACGGCATGCGGCAGTGCTGCGCATTCCCTTCCGGAATTTTGGAAATCGCTCATGCGCAAAACCAAGACGCACAATAGTTGTGAAGCCTATGTTTCAGAAGCGTGCTCAGGACGAAAGTGCATTGGCATGGTGAGCGAGGGAGCCTGACCGAGCACAGTCAAATAGTGAGAATATTTGGCGCCATTTTGCAGCCGTAAGGCGCTGTTGAGATCGAAGCAAAAGGGAGGATATCATATGAACGACTTTGATAACACGAAACGGGCATGTTCAGATCGCAAGATCAGTCGGCGCAACCTCGTTAAGGGCGCGTCAGCGATCGGATTGGGGTCGCTGGTCGCCACGGGTTTTTTAACACAGGAAGCTATGGCGACGACGCCTAAGCGCGGCGGTGTATTTCGTGCGGCTGTTCGCGGTGGGTCTACAACGGACTCTTTGGATGGGGCACGCCTGCTCGATACCCACAATCAAATGACTTCTTGGAGTTGCCGAAACAACCTAACTGAAGTTGCCGCAGACGGAACTCTCGTGGGTGAACTGGCAGAAAGTTGGGAGCCATCAGCTGATGCCGCGACGTGGGTATTCAACATTCGCAAATTCGTCGAATTCCATAATGGGAAGACGCTGGATGCTGAAGACGTCGTGTTTTCAATCAATCACCATCGCGGTGAAAATTCGAATTCCGGTGCTTCTGGCGTGGTGTCGAGTATTGTTGATGTCAGGGCAGATGGCAGCGACAAAGTGGTCTTTTCTCTATCTGGCGGCAATGCAGATTTTCCGTATTTGCTGGCAGATTTTCACTTGGTTATTGTTCCGGAGGGGACAGATTCTGCGGGATGGGAGTCTGGAATCGGGACTGGGCCCTACACGCTGACAGATTGGCGGCCTGGTGTGCAGTCGAGCGGGAAGCGCAATCCGAATTACTACAAAGAAGGTCGGCCCTATTTTGATGAATTCGTGCTGATCAACGTCACGGATGTTGGAGCGCGACAAAACGCACTTTTGACCGGTGCGGTCGACGCCATTGAGTCACCGGGTTTGACGACAATTGAGCTATTTAAGCGAGCCCCGGGCATTCAGATCAAAGAGGCCGCAGGCTATCAGCATTTTGTCTATCCGATGGACACTCGCTTGGCACCTTTTGACAATAATGATGTCCGACTTGCGCTTAAACATGCCATTGATCGTCAGGACTTCGTCGATAAAATACTGGGCGGCTACGGGCATGTCGGCAACGACCACCCGATCTCGCCAGGGATGCGGTTCTTTGCGAGTGATCTGCCCCAGCGCGAATATGATCCGGAGAAGGCCAACTTTCATCTGAAAAAGGCCGGTTTGGACAGTCTGAACGTGGAACTCAAGGCTGCAGATATCTATCCCGGCGCGAAGGACGGAGCGCTTCTGTATCAAACAAGTGCCGCGAATGCCGGAATAGACATGAAGGTATCTGCGATCCCAGTGGATGGCTTCTGGTCTAATACTTGGTTAAAAGAGCCATTCATTGCGTCCTATTGGGGCGGGCGTCCAACGGCAGATTGGATGTTCTCCACAGCCTATGAATCGAATGCCAGCTGGAATGAGTCGCATTGGAATAACGCAAAATTCGATCAATTGCTGGTTGCCGCAAGAGCGGAGCTGGATGAGGCCAAGCGTCGTCAAATGTATCATGACTTGCAGAGTATCTGCCGAGACGAGAGCGGAACAGTTGTGGTGGCGTTCTCCAACCATCTGTCGGCCTTGAGCGACAAGGTGAAGACGCCGGAGAAGATTGCCGGAAATTGGAATATGGATGGCGACAAAGCACTCGAGCGTTGGTGGTTTGCTGAGTGATCCGGCCTTGGCGAGGACTATGATTGCAGTTCATTGCGATTGTCTCTCTCCGGCGTCCTGGAGCCGGCCTTTGCAGGGGCGGGCGCATCAAGCGCCCGATCCCGCAGCTTCGCAAGACGCGCATCAAGCGTACCCATTCTGGTCCGGCTGCTACGCCCTGGTGCGAAGTCGCTCGGCAAATGCGGCCCGGCACACCCGCGGCGATACGCGACCTCCTCAAACTTGTCACCCATGTCCAAGCATCGCCCTGCTCGACAATGGATCCAGCCCAATTGCTCTGCCTCAACAGCTTCTTGGATCGTGTCTAAATGCCAGACTCTGCGCGCCGGAGTTTTCCATGAAATCTTGCAGCTCCCGCTGACACACAAACGGGCTCAGACGGATCCACGATCCCAAAGGAAAAAGAAATGAAAATTCGCGGCTCAGTGAGAATTCTCGGAGATTATGTCGATACCGATCAACTAGCACCTTATCCGTTTGCCGAAGACTGGAACGATGTCCGCAAGCAATTGCTTCCTGGAAACAGGGATTTCGTTGAGAGCTTCTCATCATCAGACATTATCGTCGCCGGAAGGAATTTTGGCTGCGGTTCAAGCCGGGAAGTCGCCTCGGTCAATATGAGAAAGCTGGGTGCCGCTGCAATTGTCGCGGATTCAATCGCGCGAATATTCTTTCGGAATTGCGTATCCCTTGGTCTTCCATGCATCGCTTGCCCGGGTATCCGCGACATGTGTTCAGATGGAGACGTCATCGAGATTGATTTTGCGAATGGAAAAATACTAAACGAAACTAGTGGAGTAGAGGTACATTTTCCTCCCTATTCTGATGTGGTGAATTCGATCCTTCAGAAGAATGGTCTGCAGAGCACGATTTCCGAACGCCTTATGCCCTTGGCTAAGCCGATCTCCTTTTCGGAGCTGGAGCCGGGTCAAACCATGGCGGAGAAAATTCTTGCCCGGGCGAGTGGTAAAACCCGCGTAATACCCGGAGAGCAGGTCGTCGCGAATGTGGACAGAGCTGTCTTGATCGAGTTTATCGTCCCATGTGTGGAGATTCTCGACAAGGCCGGCGTTTCCTTATTCTGGGATCCTGACAAAGTCTCGTCGCTTATCTCTTTGCAATATCCCGCACCCGACCCTTCAGTGGCCGCGACACATAAGCGAATGCGGCAAATTGCATCCGAGAAGGGCTTGTCTTGCTTTTACGGACATGCCGGAATCGTTAACCAGGTCGTTGTCGAAAAAGGAGACATACTGCCTGGTCAGTTGGTCGTCGGAACAGACTCGCACAGCACGACTTATGGCGTGATGGGCGCAGCCGGTGCTGGTCTTGGCATTACGGATATGGCCCACGTCCTTGCGACGGGGCAGATCTGGTTGCGCGTGCCGGACTCCATTCGGTTCACGCTGACGGGGCGCACTGCACCTGGCGTTATGTCGAAAGACATCATACTCTACCTAATTGGCAGATATGGCACTGATTTTGCGACGTACAAGTCGATCGAATTCACCGGCGATTTCGTCGATCAGATGAGCATAGCCAGCCGTACTGTGATGTCCAACATGGGCGTCGAGATGGGTGCGAAATTCACGCTCTTTTCGGCCGATCAAAAGGTTCTGGATTTCCTCGGTTCCCGGACGAATGTGCAACTCGATAGCTTTGGTCCCGACACCGATGCCCGTTACGAAATTGACCTAGTGGTGGATGTTTCAAAAATTGGCCCCCAGGTGGCGAAGCCGCACAGCCCAGAAAATGTAGTTTCGGTAAACGAATTGACAGGAACCAAGATTGACCAGTTGTTTCTGGGCTCTTGCACGAATGCACGGCTGGAGGATCTCGAGATTGCCGCAAAGATCCTTGAGGGGCGGAAAATCTCCCAAGCGGTGCGAATGCTCGTAACCCCGGCCTCAAACGAAGTGATGATTCAGGCCATGAAACTGGGGTATTTGGAGATTCTGATGCAAGCAGGCGCAGAGATCACCACGTCGAATTGCGGCGCTTGCCCGGGAGGGAATAGTGGCGTCCTTGGCGCGGGAGAGACCTGCCTTTCAACGTCCAATCGAAATTTCAAAGGCCGAATGGGCAGCCCGGACGCGAATATCTATCTTGCGTCACCTGCAACTGTTGCTGCGTCAGCGATTGCGGGGGAAATCACGGATCCAATGCCTTACTGGCTGGAAGTGGGCCTGTGACGTAACCGCCCGAATTCGACCGCCTGCCGATTGGTGGTCTGCTCCGCTTAGACACGTTGATTGTGATTTTGGAAATGACGTCCTTGATGCATGAAAACCGTGGCGCGTTAATGAAGCCGCTTCTCTTCCATCCAAGAAGCGATTCATGCCACTTGACCGTAAGCGTCCGGCGTCACTGCTCTGCCGCGCATAGAGAGTTTTCGATAGTGTCCGCTTTGACCAGCGGACACTATGGAGCAAAGAATGGCGCGTCTTACGAAGCGGCTTTGGACAGATGAAGAGAAGCGGACGATCTGTTTTCAGACGGCGGCACCGGGAGTTTCTGTTGCGCAGGTTGCGCGGCGTTACGCGATGAATGCAAACATGATTTTCAAGTGGTTGCGTGATCCTCGGTATGCGGCTGATCCTGAGGCGTTTGAAGATTTGACGACTGATACGCCCTGTTTCCTGCCGGTTGAGATTGTTGATCGGCCCCGGAGCGAGGATATCCCTTTGACGATTGATCCTGTGCCCGCGCAAAGTAGGATTGAGATCGATATCGCGGGTGGTCACCGGATGCGGATCAATGGTGTTTACGACCCCGAGGCGCTGGCTCGGCTGATCCGCGGGCTTTCGGGATGATCCCGGTTCCGGCGAACACGCGGGTGTGGCTTGCAGCGGGTGTGACTGACATGCGGCGCGGCTTTACGACGCTTGCGGCTCAGGCGGAGCAAACGCTGAAGCAGGATCCGTTCGCGGGCCACATGTTCGTCTTTCGAGGGCGGCGCGGTGATCTGATCAAGATCATCTGGTGGGACGGCCAGGGTGCGTGTCTGTTCAGCAAGCGCCTGGAGAAGGGGCGGTTCGTGTGGCCATCCGCCAAGGACGGCAAGATCAGCCTGACACCTGCGCAACTTGCGATGCTGCTTGAGGGGATAGACTGGCGATTGCCGCACCGGACATGGCGACCGCTGCGGACGGGATAAATACGGCCAGCTACACCGCTTGGGGATTCCCGAAGAGAGTTGGATTTGCTATATTCCAGCCATGCTGGACGTGGCCAAATCTCTGCCGGAAGACCCTGATGAACTGAGACAGTTCACGGCACTTTTGCTGGCCGAGGTAAAATCGCAGGCCGTCCTGATTGAGAAGCTGCGACATCAGTTGGCGGGTCATCGCTCCGCGCGGTTCGGCACATCGTCCGAAAGCATCGAACAACTTCAACTGGCGTTGGAGACAAGCGAGATCGCTATCGCCAAGATGACTGCAAAACTGCGTCTTCCTGATGAGGAGCCCGCTGATGGTTCCAGGGAAAAGCCAAAGCGCCGACCTATACCTGATCACATCCCGCGCATGGAAGTCGAACTGACCACCGGCGATGATGATTGCGCCCAATGTGGTGGCAAGTTGCGCCGGTTGGGCGAAGACGTGACCGAGGAGCTGGAATATGTTCCAGGTCGCTTCATTGTAAACCGGATCGTGCGGCCCCGCTTTGCCTGTTCGGGTTGTGATAGCTTCACCCAGGCCGCGCTGCCGTCACGCCCGATCGAACGAGGCCGCCCTGGACCTGGCCTGTTGGCGCATGTGCTTGTCAACAAATACGCCGATCACTTGCCCCTTTATCGCCAAAGCCAAATCTATGAGCGCGAGGGGATAGACCTTGATCGTTCAACCCTGGCCGATTGGGTCGGCAAATCCACCGCACTGCTGGAGCCGTTGGCTGATGCCATCGGGCGGCATGTGTTAGCCGGACAGGCCATCTTTGCCGATGATACGCCCGTGAAGATGCTGGCTCCCGGCACAGGCAAAACTCAAACGGCACGGCTGTGGGCTTATGGCCGGGATGAACGCCCCTGGTGCAGCGGTGCGCCACCGGCCGCCTGGTATCAGTTCTCGCCGGATCGCAAAGGGCAGCATCCCAAAGATCATCTAAGGAACTACACTGGTTGGATGCATGCCGATGGCTATGCAGGGTTTGAAGACCTGTATCGATCCGGAACGATCCGCGAAGTGGCCTGCATGGCGCACATCCGGCGCAAGTTCGTCGATGTGCACAAAGCGCAAGGCTCAGCCATCGCAGATGAGACCATCAAACGGATCGCAGGGCTCTATGCCGTCGAAAAATCAGCGCGCGGATCACCACCCGATGAGCGACAGACAAAAAGGCAAGCCGAAGCCAGACCGATCTTCGATGACCTCGAGGTCTGGCTGGATGCTCAACTGCCCAACATATCAGGGAAAAGTCCTTTGGCCGGGGCTATCCGCTATGCACTGACCCGCATGAAACGCCTCAGGCCCTATCTTGATCATGGGGTCCTCGAACTCGACAATAACACCGCCGAAAGAGCGATGCGTTCCATCGCGATCGGTAGAAAGAACTATCTCTTTGTCGGATCACAGAACGGCGGAAAAGCAGCCGCCATCGCATACACATTGATCGAAACCGCCAAACTGAACGGCGTCGATCCGCACCGATGGCTGGCAGACACCCTCAGCCGAATTCCTGACTACATGATCAACAAAGTCGATGATCTGCTGCCCTGGAACGCTTCCTGAAGCAGTCAGACCGGACGCTTACACTTGACCTGCCCCCCCAAGGCTCCGTCATTCATAGCGAGAGTTTGCGGGTTTGGATTTGATATTCCGTGTCTTCGTTCTGGGCAAGCGCGTCGTGCGCGGAGCCCTCAAGTTGCGCAAGCGCTCGGCGCGCTTCAGCGGGTGTTTTGTTGCCCAGCGATGAGTGCGGTCTGACGTGGTTGTAATCGTAGCGCCACAGCGCCAGCTTGCGGCGGGCGTCATCTAACGTATCGAAGATCTCCTCATTCAACAGCTCGTCTCTCAGGCCCAGAGCCTGATCTATGCAAAAGCGCCACTTTACGGCGCCCTTAGGGGGGCAGGTCAATGCCGACAGATCGAGATTGGCAACGATGCGCTGGCGCAGCGCTTCGGCCGCGTCGCGGAAAGGCCCATGGCTCAGATCCAGGCTTTCTCTCTCATTCGGGCTGCCGCTTTGCCTAGAGGCGTTTGAACGAATATCTCCCCGCCATTGATCAAGAAAGGCTCTGTCACCATTCCGATGGCGACATTAAAGCCAAAATCGGGTGACCAGCTTGCAGAACTGATAAATCCAGCCTCTGTCCCATCCGGGCTCTCGATTGGCCAACGATAGTCTGCGGGCGGAAGGGGCTCGCCGTCGATCTCAAAATAGCGAATCTGGCGTGTGGGGTTTTGCTGCGCAACAAGCGCAGAATGTGCCAGGCAATCTTTCGACGTCTCGAGTTCACAAAAATTCCCCAAGCCGACCTCGAATGGCGTGTTTTCAAGAGTAATGTCACTGCCATAGGAAAGAAAACCCGCCTCGATGCGCTCGATGTCGCTTGGGCAGCCTGCATAGACATCAAGATCCTGCCCGGCCTCAAAAAGAGTATCCCAAAGAGGAATGCAGGCGTCTTCCCCCTCCACGTAAAACTCGAAACCGCCCTGGTGAGAGGCGCCGGATTTAGCCACGACCATCTCTTTGCCTTGAAAGGTCACAGTCCGGTAGCGAAAGAACTTCACGCTAGCCAATTCCGCACCAAACACGCGGCTGACCAATTCGTCGGCACGCGGGCCCTGGACGGCCAAGGGATACACATCGGCCTCAAAAACATCGACCTCAAGCTGGAATCCCGTTGCTAATCCCCGGTAATAGAGGAGCATATCCATGTCGGCGATCGACACCCAATATCTCTGATGCCCCCGTTTTATCACAACGGGGTCATTGAGCATTCGGCCCTTCTCATCGACAACTGGAATATAGAAACACTGGTCATCCGCCATACGAGACATGTCGCGCGGCGTCGTCAATTGAAGCAATCGAAGCGCATCGGGACCGACGAGTTCTATCTGCCGCTCACAGGACACATCCCACAACTGGACTGCGGATTTGAGATGCTCATAATCCTCTTTGAGTGATCTGAAAACCCGTGGAATCAGCATATGATTATAGACGGTGTAGGCTGTTACCCCAAACTCTTCGTTGCGGCTCGAAAAAGGCGTTCGGCGCACTCGAATGGAAGGAAATAGAGCAGGATGGGTCGAAGTATCCCAGTTCGGATTTAGTTCTTTTTTCATCTACACCTCCTTTTCGAGTGCAATACAAATATCAGATCTGAAGCGAATCGTGGCGTAACAACACAAATTTGATATGATGAAGCTTGATGTGTCAATTAAATAAATGACGTGGGTTTGCCTCGGCACCAGATCCAGACTTCGGTCACCGGTGACGTCAAGTTGGCGCTGTTGCACTTGTTTTTCCGGAGATCGACGATCCATCCTGCTGGTAAGGCCTGCATGATCAAACGGGCTTCCAGTTTGGGCCTTTGCGCCTTGGCTGAAGCGATGTCCATGCCAACGCCGTCCGGAGGTGGAAAATTGAGGATGGAATTACGATCCTCTGATCTCACCGAGCGCTTGCAACAGAGCTTCTGACAAAGTTGTCCAGGGCAAATTGGCAGGGCGGAAAAAATTGTTGACTGCATCACTCTTGATATGTCAAGCTTATTTGGTGGCCATGCATGACCAGTGGCAAGAAATATGAAATGTACCGGATGGAAAGTCACATTGTTGCGCATATGCGCCCGGCCTAGACTTGGTTGCTGGCGGACAATTCTACCGATGAAGGCGAGAGAGAATTCTATGGAGATTGTAAAGCTCTATGACGCACAGAGCCTCTTAGATGTGCAGCACTCAAGAACAACAAAATATGGTGTGATCTCACAAAATGCACACATAGCATGCACCGAAAATTCGAACCTTTGGGGGAAATGGGAATGAAAGGCGTTGTGTTTCAGGGCAATCGAAATTTGGAGCTTGTTGATTTTCCGGATCCAACACCGGATCCGAATGAGGTGGTCATAGAAATTAAGGCGTCGGGCATGTGCGGAAGCGACCTTCATTTTTATCGCAACGCCAACGCTCTGGCTGCCTTTGGGTATTCTGATGCAAGTGGGCCGATCATTGGCGGGCATGAACCCTGTGGTGTGATTGTTGCACGCGGCAAAGACGTACCTGAGAAAATCGCCCCAATTGGGGGGCGCGTGATGAACTATCACTACCTGGGTTGCGGTCACTGTCATGATTGTCGGTCTGGATGGCAACAGCTCTGCGCAGACGGGTTCAAAATCTATGGGGCCACCACGCATGGAGCCCATGCGCCCTACATGGCCATGGCCGCAGACACGATTGTCGCGCTGCCTGACCAGCTGAGCTTCTCCGAAGGGGCCGCAATTTCTTGCTGCACCGGCACCGCATTTCAGGCGCTTAGACGAATTAATCTGACAGGGAGAGATACCATCGCGGTATTCGGTCTAGGCCCAGTCGGAGCGAGCGTCGTCATGTTGGCCGCCTCGATGGGGGCACGCATTATTGCCGTAGATATCTCGGAGCAGCGTTTGAAATTTTGTAGCGATTTCGGGGCGCAAGAAACAATCAACTCTCTGGATTGTGATCCTGTCGAGTTGATCAAAGACCTGACCGGCGGCAAAGGCGCGGATTTGGCTGTGGACTGCACGGGTGTGTCGGAGGCGCGTCTTCAAGCTGTCCGCGCGACGCGAACCTGGGGAACGGTTTGCTTCTTGGGCGAAGGAAATACAGTTACGCTCGATGTTTCGAAGGATATCAACCGAAAGCAACTCACATTGATGGGATCCTGGACGTTTTCAAGCTTTGGCCAGCAGGATTGCGCGCGTTACATTGCGGATCGAGAGATCGACCTCGACCGGATCTTCACCGCCCGTTACTCGTTGGAAGAAGCCAAGGCAGCCTATCAGAAATTCGACATCGGATCGGAGGGAAAGGGTGTTTTTGAGTTCTAATCAAATGAAGAAAACTCTGCCCTTTGGGCCTCTGGACTGCGCCATCAATGTGCAGACTCCAAATCAATTTTCTGCTCGAGGCCGGGGCATATGTCGCGTCCGCTTTCCAGGCATCCGGGCGACGGCACCAACCAAGCAAGAAAGTCGCCCGAACCCGGACAGAAATTTTCAGACGAGACGAAAACCAGGTCTGCTCCACCGGTACATAGTCCGTGCCTTCGCCGATCCCTTTGAAAAAGCGACAGGGAGATAAGCGGTGGTCCCAATTCTTGTGACTATTCTAAAGCGGGTTGGCCTTGGAATCATCACGCTCATCATCGTTTCGGTAGTTATCTTCACCTTGGTTCAGATGCTGCCGGGCGATTTCACTCAAGCCGTGCTGGGTCAGGCCGCAACCGAAGAAACGGTGGCCGCATTCCGCAAGGAACTGGGACTAGATAAGCCCGCAGTGGCGCGTTATTTCGATTGGATCAAGTCGGTTTCGACGGGCGATTTCGGGACGTCTTTCTCCGGTTTTTCTGACATCGCAGCAGCGGGTGCAGATCAGCGGCGGGTGGCGGACATGGTCGCCCCGCGGCTGGCCAACACGCTTTTTCTGGCAGGTATAACGGCGCTCGTCGCCGTTCCGCTTGCGCTTACCCTGGGGATCACTGCGGCACTCAAGCGCAACACTTTTTATGACAGGTTGGCATCTGTCGCCACACTCACGACGATTGCTTTCCCGGAGTTTTTCATCGCCTACATTCTGATCCTGTTTTTCGGCACGCTTTATCCGATCTTCCCGAGCCTCGCGAATGTGGATCCGAACATGCCGTTCCTGACACGTGTTTATGTCTGTGCCCTTCCGGCACTGACGCTGACACTGGTGATTGTGGCCCACATGATGCGGATGACCCGAGCGACGATCATCAATCTGCTGGCCCGCCCCTATATCGAGATGGCCAAGCTGAAAGGTGAGCCGCCCAGCACGATCATTCTCAAGCACGCGCTGCCAAACGCATGGGCACCGATCGCGACCATCATTACGTTGAATCTTGCCTATCTGGTGGTGGGTGTGGTCGTTGTTGAGGTCGTATTCGTCTATCCCGGTATCGGCCAGCTCATGGTCGATGCGGTCTCAAATCGCGACATTCCCGTGGTTCAGGCTTGCGCCCTGATCTTTGCGGCGACCTATGTTCTATTGAACTTAACAGCCGACATCATCGGCATCATCACCAACCCCAGACTGCTTCACCCGAAATGAACGAGAACTTTCAAAACGATTCTGCTGACGCGCTTGGAGAGGCGACGTTCAAAACCCGGCGGACCCGGTGGCAACGCCTTCGGATCGAGCTGAAAAAAGCCCCGCCAACGGCGATCTTCGGGATGCTAGTAATCATCACCTATATCTTCGTTGCAATCTTTGCGCCGCTGCTGGCACCCTATGGCGAGGCAGATAATTCCTTTGCGGCCTTACTGCCCTGGGGAGACGGGCATTTGTTCGGCACCGACCAGATCGGCCGAGACATCTTCAGCCGTTTGATTTACGGCACCCGCAATACCATGGGCATTGCCTTTGTGACCACGCTTTTGGCGTTTGTCATCGGCTGCGGGCTTGGCTTGATTTCGGCAATCAACCAGAGCTGGCTGGATCAGCTGATTTCGCGAGCGGTCGATGTGCTGATGGCGATACCCGCATTGATCTTTGCGCTCATGATGCTGTCAATTTTCGGTTCTTCGGTGACCTCACTGATCATTATCATCGCGGTTTTGGATTCGACCCGTGTCTTCCGCCTGACCCGCGCGGTTGCTGTCGGCGTTGTGGTGATGGATTATGTCGAGGCCGCCCGGCTCCGTGGCGAAGGCCTAGGCTGGGTGATGCGCCAGGAAGTCCTGCCAAACATCATGCCACCGCTGGTGGCGGAATTCGCGCTGCGCTTCTGTTTCGTCTTCCTGACCATCGCGGCGCTGTCCTTCCTCGGCCTCGGCATCCAGCCGCCAGCCGCCGACTGGGGAAGCATGGTGCGCGAGACCGCCAATATGATCCAGTTTGCAAATTTCGACTTCAAAGCCAGTCTGACCCCGCTCCTACCCGCTGCCGCCATTGCGCTGATCACGGTATCGGTCAATTTCGTGGCGGACTGGCTCCTGCAAATATCCTCGGGGCTGCGCGATGAACACTAAGGACGATATCCTGCTAGAGATGCGTGACGTTCGGATCGAAGCCTTCGCCGACGAAAAATGGATCCAGATCATCAATGGCGTCGACTTGACGTTACATCGGGGTGAAGTCCTCGGCCTGATTGGGGAAAGTGGGGCAGGGAAATCGACCCTGGGCAAGGCGGCGATGGGCTATTCCCAGCCCGGCACACGTATCAGCGGCGGCACGATACTGTTTGATACTATGGACATGCGGACGATGCCAAACACGCAGAAACGTCACCTCTTGGGTACGCGCATGACCTATGTGTCGCAATCAGCGGCAGAGTCGTTCAACCCTGCCTACAAGCTTATAGATCAGACGATTGCGGCAATCGTTCGCGAAGGATTGAAATCGAAAAGGGAAGCGCGGGCGGATGCGGTAGAGCTGTATCGCTCGCTCAACCTTCCGGATCCCGAAAACATCGGCTTGCGCTACCCGCATCAGGTATCTGGAGGACAGTTGCAGCGGGTGATGATCGCCATGGCGATGAGTCCGCGCCCCGACCTGATCATATTTGACGAGCCCACCACTGCGCTGGATGTGACAACACAGGTCGAGGTGCTGCTTTCGATGCGCAAGATCGCGGAGGATTTCAACACCGCAGCCATTTACATCACCCATGACCTGGCCGTTGTGGCCCAGATGGCCGACCGCATCAAGGTTCTGCGCTACGGCGAAGAGGTCGAAGAAGCGGAAACCCGCACCATGCTGACCGAACCCAAAAAAGACTATACCAAGTCGCTTTGGTCGGTGCGAATGCTGCACAAGGAGCCAGAAACGTCGGAAGACGTGGCTCTATTGGTCAATGGCGTGGATGCCGCCTATGGTCGATCTCTGAAGGTACTGCACGACGTCAATATCAGCCTGCCGCGCGGCAAAACCGTCGCCATCGTCGGGGAGTCCGGTTCGGGCAAATCAACGGTGGCGCGGGTGATCACAGGCCTTCTTCCGCCAAAGAAGGGTAATGTCATTTTCAACGGCGACGTGCTGCCAACCGAATTCAAGAACCGAACCAAAGATCAACTCAGGCGGGTTCAGATGATCTATCAGATGGCAGACACGGCGTTGAACCCGCGCCAAACGGTGGGGGAGATTATTGGCCGGCCGCTGGAATTCTATCACGGCCTGGGTGGCCGCGAGAATGAGGCGCGGGTGATTGAGCTTCTGGAGCAGATTGAACTAAACGACAGCTTCTACGACCGATTGCCATCAGATCTATCCGGTGGGCAGAAGCAGCGAATCTGTATCGCCCGGGCGCTGGCAGCCGAACCTGAAGTGATCATTTGCGATGAGGTCACAAGCGCTCTGGATCAGATCGTGCAAGAGGGTATTCTGCAACTCCTGATGCGCCTGCAACGCGAGCGGGGGATCAGTTATTTGTTCATAACCCACGACATGGCGACCGTGGAAGCGATCGCCGACGAAATCGTGGTGATGTATCAAGGCGAGGTAGTGGAACAGGGCTTGAAGGACGAGATTCTGAACCCACCGTATCACGAATATACCGAGCTTCTCTTGGCTTCTGTCCCCGAAATTGATCCCGACTGGCTGACCCGGCTGTTGAGCACACGTGCATCGATCTGACCGGTTTTTCATTTGGGCATAGGCTCATTCTTCAAATATTTCTCAGTGCCCGAGATCTTTTGGCGAGCGCTCAATTGTCCGTCCTGTGGTTGTGCAGGCTCTATGCAAAACTGGAGGAGTCTCAGGGGCTCAGGTCATCTAGTTTCTCATATGAGATCAATGGTTGCTTCGAAATTCACTACCTCTTCCCGAAATTTTTTGATGGCAGAGGAAACAATTTCGGCCTCTTCTGATGTGACGCAAGCGCGCAACAATTGCTGCCTCGCGCCCAATATGGGCATGACTTTTTCAAATTCCTCCAAACCTGCTGCCGTTGCATTGACTTTGACCTGCCTTTTGTCTTTTGTGTCGCGCTTAGTCACGACGTAGTTCATTTTTTCTAATGCTGTTACAGCTTTGCTCACCTGTCCAAAGTCGGAAGAAAGAGTATCCGCAATCCTTCCAACTTGCAGCGGACCATTGAGACTCACGACGGTGAGGCAGCGCCATTCCGGAAGCCTCAAGTTACTGCATTTTGAAAGGATGCGTACTGACTGACGGTTCAATTGGTTCGATAACTGCATTAGGCGGAACGAAATGAATTCATTCAGGTGGTATTCACTTACCTTGTTTTCCATCTTCGTGATTTGACCTTCGTTTGGGGGGACGCTCTCGATGTTTGCGATCTGTGATGTGTTGGCGTTTCAGGGGTAGAGTGCGGTAGGGGGCAGAATAGTACGCTAAGGTTCTTAATTGGCGCTAACACGGCTTAGCGTTCGATAGATTGTCGGGCGAGAGACTGAGAAGACCTCAGCATGATCAGAGATGGAATACTCACCGGTTGCATGCATTAGACTGAGTTCTTTTTGTTGTTTTTCGGATAGCTTTGGTTGTTTTCCGCGCAATTTACCTTTTGCGCGGGCAACAGCCATGCCTTCACGGGTACGCATGCGAATGAGGTCGGATTCAAACTCAGCGAAAGTGGCGAGGATGTTGAAGAACATTTTCCCCATTGGATCTGTTGTATCATAGACAGAGGCCCCCAAAGCGAGTTTTACGCCCTTGATCTGAAGTTGTTCTGCAATCGCGCGGGCATCGGGAACGGATCGGGCCAGACGGTCCAGTTTTGGCACGATCAATGTGTCGCCCTCACGCACAGCAGCGATGGCCTGATCCAGGCGCGGACGATCACGATTGGTGCCGGTCAAGCCGTGGTCCGTGTAGATGCGATCCTTCGACACACCCAGTTCCAAAAGTACCTGCCTTTGCGCAGACAGATCCTGTTTGTCGGTGGAGCAGCGAGCGTATCCGATGAGTGTTGTTTTCATGAGGGGATTGTACGAATAAGGCCCCCCTTTTGCAAATCTTTCCGTACCAGTTATACGAGACGTCTTTTACGCTTGTTTTTTAGGGATCGGCCTGCGGTAAAAAACTGTCCGCTGATCGACCCCCTTACGGACAAGCAGCTACCATCAAAAATCCCAAACCCGGAAAGATAATCCCCATGCCTCGCCGCAATATTCTGACCGACCGCCAAAGGGCGGTTCTCTTTGATCTGCCCACAGCCCAAGCGGAGGTGGTGTCATGTGTGGACGGACCCTTTACTGCAAGGTCTTTTTTGGCCGATGTTGATCACTGTGGGTTGCGGTCATGTGTCCGGCCTGTTGACGCGGTACATCTGACCGCTGGCCCTGATGAAGTCCGCCTACCGGGTCCCAATCAGACTAGCGGGCTCTGACACCCTGACAGCACCTCGGGGGGCTTTGTCACGTTAACTCAGCTGAACCAAAAAAGCCGACGTTATTCCAGATCAAGCAGCCACAATTTCGAACCATTCAGTGAATGCCCTGGCACGCGTTTGATGGAGAGTTCGGCGAGACACCAGA